>Ga0209186_1000397_pt1 | contig 35672 bp, 34 predicted proteins | sample SidtaG_FD_187426 | JGI IMG/M metagenome (GOLD analysis project Ga0209186, IMG submission 187426) | Marine algal microbial communities from Sidmouth, United Kingdom - Sidmouth_Male2 metaG (SPAdes) (version 2) | ecosystem: Host-associated > Algae > Red algae > Unclassified | place: Sidmouth...
GAGTTCGTCATCTCGTCCTTGTGGTCGGAATCGCATTGTGATCTGCTTTCCATGCAACTGTTCGAAAAGAGCAAACAAGAGGCAGCGCGTGACCTTGCTGGGCCACGGGATCAAGTCCCGGGGATGACATCGGTCTCCGCGCCGCCGCTCAGGTGGGGTGGCCACCCCACCTGAGCACCGCCTCGCATTAGTGCGGGGCGACGCTGAGATTATACCCCCTTGTCAACCCACAAGGATGACAAGGGAGACGGCTACTCTGTCATTCCAGACCGAGGTTTTGGCGGCTGATGTCTGAATGGGAGCGCAGCGGACATAGCCGAAGGCAAATCTCGGGCATGACCTAGGAACTCGTAGGAGCGGCTAGGAGGGCGTGTTCCCGAGCCTACGTCATCCAAAGCGGTCGCCAGCGCCAGCACTCCAAGCTTGGGTGGCGAAGCGGCTGTGTTTTGGAGTGCTTCCGGCTTGCCGGAGCTTTGGATCGCGTTGGAGCGGGAACTCGTAGGAGCGGCTGGGAGGGCGTGTTCCCGAGCCAGCGCCATCCAAAGCGGGCGCGAGCGCCAGCACTCCAAACTTGGGTGGCGGGGCGGCTGTTTTTTTGGAGTGCTTCCGACTTGGCGGAGCTTTGGATTGCGCCGGAGCGGGAACTCGTTGGGGGGGCTGAGAGGGCGTGTTCCCGAGCCTACGTCATCCAAAGCGGTCGCCAGCGCCAGCACTCCAAACTTGGGTGGCGAAGCGGCTGTGTTTTGGAGTGCTTCCGGCTTGCCGGAGCTTTGGATCGCGTTGGAGCGGGAACTCGTAGGAGCGGCTGGGAGGGCGTGTTCCCGAGCCAGCGCCATCCAAAGCGGGCGCGAGCGCCAGCACTCCAAACTTGGGTGGCGGGGCGGCTGTGTTTAGGAGTGCTTCCGGCTTGCCCGAGCTTTGGACGCGTCGGAGCGGGTACTCGTAGGAGCGGCTGGGAGGGCGTGTTCCCGAGCCAGCGCCATCCAAAGCGGGCGCGAGCGCCAGCACTCCAAACTTGGGTGGCGGGGCGGCTGTTTTTTTGGAGTGCTTCCGACTTGGCGGAGCTTTGGATCGCGTCGGAGCTGGTACTCGTGGGAGCGGCTGGGAGGGCGTGTTCCCGAGCGTGCGTCATCCAAAGCTGTCGCAAGCGCCAGCACTCCAAGCTTGGGTGGCGGGGCGGCTGTGTTTTGGAGTGCTTCCGGCTTGCCCGAGCTTTGGATCGCGTCGGAGCGGGTACTCGTAGGAGCGGCTGGGAGGGCGTGTTCCCGAGCCTACGTCATCCAAAGCGGTAGCAAGCGCGCAAGCGCCAGCACTCCAAACTTGGGTGGCGAAGCGGCTGTGTTTTGGAGTGCTTCCGGCTTGCCGGAGCTTTGGACTGCGCCGGAGCGGGAACTCGTTGGGGGGGCTGAGAGGGCGTGTTCCCGAGCGTGCGTCATCCAAAGCTGTCGCAAGCGCCAGCACTCCAAACTTGGGTGGCGAAGCGGCTGTGTTTTGGAGTGCTTCCGGCTTGCCGGAGCTTTGGACTGCGTCGGAGCGGGAACTCGTAGGAGCGGCTGGGAGGGCGTGTTCCCGAGCCTACGTCATCCAAAGCTGTCGCCAGCGCCAGCACTCCAAACTTGGGTGGCGGGGCGGCTGTGTTTAGGAGTGCTTCCGGCTTGCCCGAGCTTTGGACGCGTCGGAGCGGGAACTCGTAGGAGCCGGCTGGGAGGGCGTGTTCCCGAGCCTACGTCATCCAAAGCTGTCGCAAGCGCCAGCACTCCAAGCTTGGGTGGCGAAGCGGCTGTGTTTTGGAGTGCTTCCGACATGGCGGAGCTTTGGATCGCGTCGGAGCTGGTACTCGTGGGAGCGGCTGGGAGGGCGTGTTCCCGAGCGTGCGTCATCCAAAGCTGTCGCAAGCGCCAGCACTCCAAACTTGGGTGGCGGAACGGCTGTGTTTTGGAGTGCTTCCGGCTTGCCGGAGCTTTGGATTGCGCCGGAGCGGGAACTCGCTACAGCACCTCGTCCGCCAACTTGTCGAACTTCTTGCTCGGGTTGGCGTAGCTGGGGTAGGGGCGGGTGGCGCGTAGCTCGTCCTTGGGTAGGTAGCGCCAGTGCTTGTAGGCCCAGAGCCAGGGCGCGGGGTCGGCGGCGATGTGGGGCTCGATCCTGTCCCAGCACTCTTGGGCGACCTCGCGGGGTGGTCTTTCGGCGACGTCCTCGATCGGATCGAAGATGCGCATGCAGTAGCCGCCGTCTTCGCGGGGAACACAGATGGTCGGGATCAGGGGCAAGCCGGTGCGGGCGGCGAGCTCGGCGTGGGTCTTGGTCACCGATGTGTAGAGGCCATGGCACTGGACGATGGTGGCGGCTTGGTCAGGAGCTTGGCTGAGGTCGATAAGGAAGGCGGCGTGGCCACCGCTCTTCAGATGACGGAAAAGCTTCAGCGCCGCGCCTTTCTGCGGGATGACCTCGTGGCCAGAATGTTCGCGATGGCTGGTGAAGATCGGATCGAGCAAGGGGTTCTTGAATGGCTGGGCGATGACCTTGAACGGAAATCCGCGGAAACCGAACACCAGACTAATCCACTCGAAGTTACCGTAGTGCGGGGTCACCCAGATGGCGCCCTTCTCGCGCGCACGCTCCTCGATGTCGGGCGATTCGAACTCGAACGAGACGAACTCGAGGTAGTTGTCAGCATCGAGTCGGGGAGTCCAGAAGGCATCGAGCTGCGCCTGGGCGAAGGCTTGGAGAGACCGGCGGGCGATGCGTTTTCGCTTCCGCTCGTCGGTGATCTCCGGAAAGGCAGCCTTCAGGTTGTCGAGAGCATCGCGGCGACTGCGAGAGTCGAGTGCGTAGGCGGCCGACCCGAGGGCACATCCGAGAAACGGCAGGGCGTTGCGACCGAAGACGGGGATCGTCACGGCGGCGGCCTTGAGGGCTAGCCACTCAATACGGTGGCGAATCTGCTTCCATGCACTGGGCATCGCGTCCATGTAGTTATCGATTCCCGTCCCCTTGGCAAGATGAACCACCAACGTCTTCTCGCAACCTGTCGTCGCCTGCTCGAAACTCCGACCGCGCCGTTCCACGAGTTCGGCATGCGTAAGGTGCTATTGGCTGAGCTGAAACGACTTCCCCACGTCACCTCACGGATCGATGCCTACGGCAACTTGATCGCCACCTACCGGAAGGGCAAGAAGCCCGCACGGTACGTGCTCGGTGCCCACATGGACCACCCGGCATGGGTGCGTGATGACAAGGCGGACGACGGTTGGACATTCCTCGGTTGGGTGCCGGATTCCTACCTCGACCAGCCCGCCAACCGGAAGCGCCGCAAGATCCACCGCGACTTCGCCACTTGGGATGTCGAGACCTTCGCCTACCGGGACGGGCGGGTTCACGGTGTGGCCTGCGACGACCTGATCGGCTGCGCGACCATCCTGTCGGTGCTTTCTGAGCTGGGTCGACTCGGCATCGACGCGACGGTCCACGGAGTCTTCACCCGCGCCGAAGAGGTCGGCTTTCTCGGTGCCGACGAACTTGCCAAGACCTGGCCATTTCCCAAATCGACGACTTTCTTGTCCCTCGAGACCAGCACTCCCCGAGGCGGAGCCGAGCATGGCAAGGGACCGGTGATTCGTGTCGGCGATCGGCTGTCAGTGTTCGATGACGTGGCCACCGGCATGCTCGTCGCCACCGCTGCCGCCGCGAAGATTCCGCACCAGCGGGTCCTGCTCGACGGTGGGTCCTGCGAAGCGACGATGATGATGGCCCACGGCATTCCGTCCGCCGGGATCTCGATCTTGCTGGGCAACTACCACAACCTCGGCCCCCGAAACCGAATTGAGGCCGAGTTCGTCGATCTGTCTGACGTGAAGGCCTTGATCAAGCTCCTACTAGCCGTGGTGGAGAAGCCCGCACCGAATCCGCGAGCGACCCTACGCAAGCGGATCGGGGCATTGGCCAAGAAGAACGCCCGACATCGGAAGCAGGCGGATCGATCTAGGTGAACCGGTGCGGGAGTCATCAGTCATCGATATCAGTCATCGGATATCAGGCAGTCCCTAGTCATCCGTTGCGCCCACCTCGTGTCCCCGATGGATTAGAATCCGGGCGCGGCGCAGTTGGTTCTGTTGCGGAAGCCAAGCGCGGTAGAACAGCTCGGTGTTGTCGGTGTCGGCGGAAAAGACGCCGGTGGATTCTTCGATATTGGTCGCCGCCGTAGCGGTCGGTTCGTTTCTCTCATTCATGATGACCTCACAGTGGGCGAGATTGTTTAATTGGTTAAATCGAATATACGCCTATGAAAATCGATTTAATCGATGCGCAATCAAAAGCCCCCAAAACACTGGATTGACTAAGTAGATCAGCAGGAGCTGTTCGTTTTCCGGAAAGCCCAGCTGCATCAACCAATGGATGCTCTTGTGCATACCGAAGAGACCGACGCCGAAGGCCAGTGCCCAGCAGCGGTTGTAGAGCAGCAGAAAGGCGAACAGCTCGAGGAAGAAGCCCCCGCCGAGTAGCATCCGCGTCATCTGCGGGTGGTCGGTCATAAAGGCGATGGTATCGACGAGTTCGGCTCCGCGTGGGTCATCGGCCTTGGTAAAAGACCGCTGGTCGTTGGTTTTGACCATCTCGACGACCAGATCCGGAGTCTGCCAGACCCACATGCCCTTCGACTTGATCAGCTTGCTGATGCCGGCCACGACGTAACAGGCGGCGATGACCTGCAGGCTGACATTGAAGACGTAGTCGCGGAGCTGTTGTGGCGTCGAAGCGGGCGGGAAGGTCTTGCCTCGTCGCGTCCAGAATAGCGGAAGCAAGGCGGCGACCGCTTGTCCGAGCAACACCAACGACAGGATCTGGTTGTCGTGTCCGATCGATCCCTGCGACTGGTAAAGGGTGAAGATCAGAATGTGCAGCCCGGCGATCAGCGGCAGCACGATGGCAAGGCCGAGCCCGAAGACATAAGGAACGCACAGCGCCGCGATCGCCCAGTAGAGCTTCGGGTAGATGTTTGGCTCACCGATCCAGCTCAGGTCGATCAGGTGGGCGATGCCGTTCGGGTGTGGCTGGGATGTCAGGTCGAACTTGCCAGGCTCGGGCAACGACCGTCGGTCCAGGTCCTCGCCCGGTCCGGGCAGGAAAAAGATCGTCGAAGCGGTCAGAAGCCGCAGCAGAAACCTCTCGGTCCGGCAGAAGACGAACGGCTTGAACCCCCGCCCGGCCCAAGCGCAAATCCAATCGATGACCCGCTTCATCGTGGCACCTCCATCGTCGTGATGTCGGTGCGCTCGCGTGCGATACCGTCGGCTTTTCGAGCGATGTCGATGCGCACCAGACGGATCTCCTCCAGCGGATCTTCTCGCCAGGCCTTGCTGTCGCGGTCTTTTTCCAAGAGCTGGGCAATCAGGGAATCGCCGGCTCTCGCGTAGTCCTCCGGGGTCAGGTCCTCCGTGTCCTTGTCCAACTCATTACGAAGATCGCCGAGGTGGCTGTGGTAGATCTTCTTGAGCGACGAAGCACTGATGCCGAAATACGGCCGCGTCATCGCCGGTTCGCCATCGGCTTTTTCTAAGAAGAAGTAATGTTGCTGTCTAGAGATCCCCGAATACATCGGAAAATGAGACAGCGGATAGCATTCTTGAAGGCTCAGACAGAGCACACAGGTCACCGCGAATGCCGAAAGCGGGTGGCGGAGCCCCTCGACAAGCTTGCGTCCCGCGCGTTGGATTGATTGACTGGCCACCCTTTCTCTCTCTAGTCGTTGCCTTGCGTATCGTGTTGCTGGGGAGGGAATCCGCCCCGCGCCAAGGTTGCAGTATGAACCGAATCCTTGCCATCCAAGTCAAGCAGATTGGCGATGTCCTTCTGACGCTACCCGCTCTTCGGGTATTGCGCAGAAATCATCCTGACGCGCACATTACCGTCGCCGTGAGCAAGGCTGCCGAAGGGTTAGCCCAGTGCTTCGCCTGTGTCGACGAGGTCGTCGGTGTTGGGCAGGGATTTTTCGAACCATCTCTGTGCAGCAGAATCGGCGCACCGTGCTTCGATATCTCGCTCGACTTCAGCGGCACCGACCGCGCGCTGTTCCTCTCCCTGCTATGCGGCTCCCACACCCGCGCCGGATACGACAAGCACACCGAAGGCTTTTTCCGCAGCCGCGTCTACACCCACAGCTCCGAGGCCGAGCTGAGAAAATTCCATACCGTCGACTACTTCACCGAGCTGTTACGCACCATCGGGATCGAGCCCGAAGAAGAGCCGCTCAGCGTCACCATTCCTCAGGAAACTCTGGCTCGGGGCAAGAGCATCGTCTTCGGAGCCCTCCGAGATTTAGGAGAGAATCCGGACACGAGCCGCATCGTCGTCATTCATCCCGGCACCGCCCGGTCCGAAAAATACTGGGCCGCCGAGCGCTGGGCCGAGGTCATCACCCATATCGCTGGCCGCGGATTCGTTCCCTTCATCACCGGTGCTTCCGGCGAGGAGGAACTGTCCCACCTCGAACGGATCAAGTCCGGCCTCGGGGACGTGAAGATTGCCGACATGGTAGGCAAGCTGAGCCTTCTAGAAAGTGCCTCGGTCATCGCCGAATGCGATGCCTTCCTCGGGGTCGACACCGCCGCCATGCATCTCGCCTCCGCCTTGCAAAAACCCACCGTCGCCCTGTTCGGTCCGACCAGCCCGTACCGCTGGCGTCCGCGCCATGAAAAGGCGGTCGTCCTCATCAGTGGCCAGGACGGCCCAGGCACTCGTTACAAGCCCGATGACGAGGCTGGCGACATGATGGCGATATCGACGCGGACTGTGATCAGTGCTATTGATTCCCTCTTGGCCAAGCCCAAGGACGTCTAAGCAAATGGCAACAAAGAGCGACAAGGAGCCCAAGGAGGATATCCACCCCGACGACATCGGGTTGGTGAATGGCAAGATCAAGAAGCTGACCCGCAAGGAAGTTTCTAAGATGGACACCCGCGAGTTCGCCGACCACGCGAAGCGCCCATTCATCCGCCTGCTCTCCTACGTCCGCCCCTACCGCAGTCGTTTCGTTGCCGGAATCCTCTTCGGAGTCTTTTACGGCCTCTTTAATGCCGTCATGATCTTCGCCATGAAGTTCGTCTTTGAGATGCTGCTTCCGTCGACCAAGGACGTGGTTGCCTTGAAGATTCCGTTCTATGGCGAAAAGCTGATCCCAGTTCCTGAACTAGGGGACGCGGAAGGCGTCAAGATGGCAATTCTCATCTCCCTGCTGATTCCCCTCGCGATATTTATTCGGGGCATGCTCGGCTACCTGAACCAGTACTTCATGATGTGGGTGGGCAACCGAGTGCTCTACGACATCCGCGACCAGATCTTCACCAAGCTACTGCACCACTCGCTCAGTTTTTACAGCAAGCAGAAGACCGGCGAGCTGATCCAGACCGTCTTCAACCAGACCCGCATGGCGCAACAGGCGGGCACCCAGCTTGCCAGTGACTTGGTCAAGCATCCCATTTCGATCGTCACCATGGTGGCCATGCTAATCTTCCTCGACTGGAAGTTCGCCGTCGCCTCGCTCGTCGTCTTCCCGCTCTGCCTACTCCCGGTCATTGCCGTAAGTAACAAGGTCCGAAAGGCGGGTGGCGCAGAAGAGGCCGAAGCCGGTATGCTCATGGTCACGATGCAGGAGAGTTTCGCTGGTATCCGCGATGTCAAAGCGCACGCCCGCGAGGAGTTCGAACGTACCAAGTTCAACCGCGCCAGCCAGAGGATGATGGAGTTCATCATGCGCTGGCGGAAGGCCATGGAGATCGTCGGCCCGTTGGTCGAAACCGTCGCCTCCTTCGGTATCGCCGCCGGTCTCATCTACGCCAAGTTTCACGACATGGAGGCTGGGGAATTCCTCATTCTCTACATGATTCTCATCGGCCTCTACCCACACGCCAAGGCTCTCAGCCGCCTGCAGATCCAGCTACAGAAGTGCATCATCGCTACCACCAAGGTCTTCGAGATCATGGACAAGGAGCCGGAGATTGCCGACAAGCCGGACGCTATCGTCGTTCCCAACCCCAAGGGCGAAATCGACTTGCACGACGTCACCTTCTCCTACAAGAAAGGCATCCCCGCCCTGCAGGACGTCAACCTACGGCTTGAGCCCGGCAAGTTCTACGCCCTCGTCGGCCCCAGCGGCGCTGGCAAGAGCACCCTGTTCTCCCTGCTACTCCGCTTCTACGATCCCGATCAAGGCGGCATCTCCCTCGGCGGACACGACCTTCGCGACCTTAAACAGACTTCGCTCCGGGACAACATCGGTGTCGTCAACCAAGACACCTTCCTGTTCCACGACACCATCGAAGCCAACATCCGCTACGGAAAACTCGATGCTACCAGTGCCGAGATCCAAGCGGCTGCCGTTCAGGCGCACGCCCACGACTTCATCGAGCTGCAGGAGAAAAAATACAAGACCATCGTCGGCGACAAGGGCCACCAGCTTTCCGGAGGCCAACGACAGCGAATCTCCATCGCCCGCGCCATCTTGCGAGATGCCCCGATCCTCCTTCTCGACGAGGCCACCTCATCTCTCGACACCGAGTCAGAGAAGATCATCCAAGACGCCATGCGCGTCCTCGCCGAAGGCAAGACCGTCATCGCCATCGCCCACCGCCTCTCGACCATCCTCGACGCCGACGAAATCGTCGTCATGGAAGGCGGCCGCGTCATCGACCGCGGCCCCCACGAGGATCTCCTCAAGACCTCGCCGATGTACCAGCGTCTCTACCAACTCCAGTTCGAGTCCCACGCCGAAGAGGAGTAGATTTGGGAGGCGGGTGACGGTTGGGAATTTGGTTATCGGGATTTGGAATGGGCCGGTTCTTGCGATCCGCTACGCTGGCGTCCCGTTAACTCACTAGCCAATTAGTAGCTCACGACAACTGGGCTAGTTCTTCATCCTCGCTCTTAGAATTAACCGTTCGGCGGCAAGTCGCAGACTTCGGCACCGTGTCGTAGTGCGGCGACTGGATCATCCCAGTTAGGAAGAAATTCGTGGGCGACGAAGCCCTTGTAGCCGGTGGCTACGATGGCCTCCATGATGGCCGGGTAGTTGATCTCCTGAGTATCATCGAGCTCGCCGCGTCCGGGATTACCGGCGGTGTGGTAGTGGCCTATAATGTCTCCGTACTGCCCAATCCGGCGGATGATGTCACCGTTCATGACCGAGACATGGTAGCAGTCGAAAAGTAGTTTCATCCGCTCTGAGTCGACCCTCTTGATCAGCTCGGCGCAGAAATCGACGTCGTCTCCGAAGTAGCCAGGATGCCCCTTCATCGGGTGGGTGTCGTCGCGGGAGTTCAGGTGCTCCAGCACCACATCAATGCCGTGCTTCTCGGCGTAGGGCAGGACCTTCTTCCAGGTATCGACGCAGTTTTGAGCCGCCTGCTCGTCATCGATGCCGTCGTAACGCATGCCCGTGAAGGTGATGACCCGCTTGGCATCGAACTCGACAGCGACATCAATGGCATCGCGGATTTTGGCCTCAGCTTCGTCTTGGAAGTCGGGATTGCAGGGGCCTTTATCAAAGCCGTGGCTACCGACGAGAGAGATCTCCAGTCCGAGCTTTCGAACGGCAGGATAAGCTTCGCGTGGGATACCTTCGATGCCCTTCAGTCCGATATCGACGCAGTGCTGCGCGAGGACTTCAGCATCCATTGGATTGAAGCACCAGCCCATGACCGAGTGGTTGATCGGGCTGTCTGGGGCGATCGTGAAGGTCGGGTCGGCCTTCGACCGGGGGAGCTGAGCGGTGGCGGGTAGCAAGCCGCCGATTCCGGCGAGGGCCGAGTTGGCGAGGAAGCGACGACGGCTGTGGGGCAGGGACATGGAGTGACCCTGAAGAGAATCTGGGGATTTTGCAAGCGGCATGCGAGAAATCGCGGATAGCTGCAGCGATTTTCAGCCATATACTGGTGGTCGTGCGTCCTCTTTTCCAATTCCCGCTTTTGTGTTCAGCTCTGTTGCTGTCCCTAGGATTCTCTGGGGCCGCTCTGGCCGCGCAACCTGACTTCGCCAAGCAGGTAGAGCCTTTGCTAATCCATTACTGCTACGATTGCCATGGCGATGGAGCGGACAAAGGCGACTTCGATTTCGAGGCCATCGTCGATCCGAAGAAGTGGCAGTATTCCCAAAGCCATTGGAAGGTCGTTTGGGAGAATCTCCGAGGTAGCATCATGCCCCCGTCGGACGAGGAGCAACCTACACCCGAGGAGAAAGCGCTGATCACGGAGTGGATCGAAAAGCAGATCTTCCGTCTCGATGCACAAAAGCCCGATCCGGGGCGGGTGACCCTGCGCCGTCTGAATCGCCGCGAGTACCACTACGCGGTGAAGGACCTGTTCGAGATCGAGTACAAGGCGGACGAGAATTTTCCACCCGACGACACTGGCTTCGGCTTCGACACCATCAGCGATGTCTTGACTCTGTCTCCGCTACTCATGCAGAAGTATTTGGCGGCGGCGGAGACGATCGCTTCAAAGGCGGTGCCGAATGAGCAGGCGAGGATACCGAGAGTTTACTTGAAACCTGAGCATTTTACCAGAGTCGATGACCCGAATCACAAGAGTGGTCTCACTTGGCTGTCCTTCAAGCATCCAACGACCTATCAGCGGAAGCAGTGGATCGAGCATAGCGGCCGCTATCGGGTGCGAGTGGAGTTCAAGGTGGAAGGGTCTCCGGAAGCGACGGAAAATACCGGCGACATCATCCTTAGGGTTGGCGACAGGGAGATCGGTCGGTCTACCTACGGTTGGGATAATCGGGAGAAGATTTATTTCACCAAAGAGGTTGATCTGCAACGCGGAGATCATGAGCTGTTCTTCCTGACCGAGAAGGGCCGTGACGCCGAGCAGGGGCAAGACTGGGTCTATGGTGTAGCCGACCACGTTCTGATCGAAGGTCCACTGAATGGCGAGGTCTTGGAATATTCTCGCGAGTCGCAGCGCATCTTTCCCGATGGGGTGCCACAGCCGACAGTGGAGAGCCGCCGAGAATTTGCCAGCAAGGCCATCGCTCGGATCGCGCGACGGGCATTCCGCCGTCCGGTGGATGAGGGGATACAGAACAAGCTCATGGCACTCTACCGTGCCGGGGCCGAAGTCGAGGGAGGGAGCTTCGAAGAGGGAGTTCGCTTCGCCATCACCGGCATTCTTTCCTCACCACGGTTTCTGTTCCGGAGCGAAGCCCAACCGAGACCTGACGATCCTGCAGAAGTGATCAAGCTCGACCAGTTCGCCTTCGCATCCCGCCTGTCGTTTTTCCTGTGGAGCAGTATCCCAGACGAAGAGCTTCTCGATTTGGCGGCCAAGGGGGAGTTGGAGAAAGACTTGAGTAATCAGGTCAGCCGCCTGTTGAAGGACGACCGCTCGATGAGGTTCGTTCGGGGATTCGTTGGACAGTGGTTGGGAACCAGTGACGTCCCAGGAATGACGATCGATGCCCGGCGCTTTCTCGGCAAAGAATCGTCGCGAGATGCCGATCGAATCTTTAGCTATGACCTACGTACGTCGATGAAGAACGAGACCGAGTACTTGTTCCGCCATCTGCTTTCAGAGAACCGTCCCGCCACCGAGTTACTCACTGCCGACTACTCGTTTCTCAATGACCTGCTGGCCAAGTTCTACCAACTAGATGAGATCAAGGGACGACACATGCAGAAGGTCTCCTTTCCGAAGGGATCTCCTAGAGGTGGCCTTCTCACCCATGGCTCGTTTCTGGTGACCACCAGCAATCCGACACGGACTTCGCCGGTAAAGCGCGGGCTGTTTATTCTCGATAACCTGCTCGGAACTCCAGCGCCGCCTGCCCCACCGAATGTTCCCGAACTAGAGGAGGTGCTTCACGAGCACAAGAACAAGCAGCCAAGTATGTTACCGGCGCGGCGACGGTGACCGTCTTGCCAGCGACAGGTAGGCCTTGCCCGATGCGCAAGGTAGGTGGGCTACCCGCCAGTGCGAGGTCCACGCTTCTTCTTTTTCTTCTTCCCGTCTTCTTCAGGAGCAGCGAGAGAAAGTCCACCGAGGCCCTTCGCCTTTTTCTTCTTTTTGCCAGAACCACCGATGCCAACCGCAGTGGCCTTCTCGAGCACGGGATCTGGCTGGCGACGCATGAGCCAAGTCTGGAAGATCGAGAAGATGTTCTGTGTGGTCCAGTAGAGCGCTAAGGCGGAGGCGAAGTTGTAACAGAAGACCAAGAACATGAGGGGCATGAACATGAAGATCTTGCGTTGCAGGGCGTCGCCGGTCTTCGGGGCGATCGCCATCTGCAGGAACATCGTCGCACCCATGAGTAGAGGCAGGGGATTGAGCGGGAAGCCGGCAACCTCCACGACGGTATCGGGCATCGACAAGTCGTCAGCCCAGAACCAGTCGGCTCCGCGAAGTTCGGCGGCGGACTGGAGCATACGGTAGAAGCCAAAGAAGATCGGGATCTGGAAGAGAACCGGAATACAGCCACCCATAGGATTCACCCCATAAGTCTTGTAGAGCGTCATCGTCTCCACCTGCATCTTCTGCGGATCGTCGGCGTACTTTTCCTTCAGTTCAGCCATCTTCGGCTGGAGCAAGGACATCCGCTTCATGGTTTTCTGCGACATGGAGTGGAGCGGCCAAATGACTGTCCGGATGATCAAAGTCATCAGGACGATCGACCATCCCCAACTTGGAACGAAGTCGTGGATCTTGGTCATCAGCCACATCAGCGTTTTACTGATCGGACTGAAGAAGCCGTAAAACATGGCGTTGCCCCGGTCCTTGTCCAGACTGGTGAGACGGCGGTATTCCTTCGGTCCTGCGTATAGGTCGTAGTCAACGGTCCGACTGGCACCTGGCTCAAGACGGTGGTCGCCTAGAGAGAGGCCACCCTCGATGGCCCAGGGAGCGGACTTCCCGGTGTCTTGGACGCCCTCCCGTTGGGCGAGCGAAGAAACAAAGCGACGAGACCAGATTCTGGCCGAGTCGGCAGCTTTGGGGCTGAGAATGATGGTGTAGTATTGATTCCTTACGCCAGCCCAATCGGCTTGACCGACACCTTCGATGATCTCGCTCTGGGGCGAGCGAAACAGAAGCTTCGAGCCGTCGAATTTGGTGACCTCGCGCTTTTCGGCGTCGCCATTGTCCTGCCAGAACATGGCGGGACGGATCCATTCGGTCTTTTGCAGTGGAGAGGCGGCTCCGAGGTAGGCGTAGTAGTCGGCCAGATCGATGGGCGTCGCGGTGTTGTTTTTGAGGTTTACCTGAACGTCGAGCACGTGCGGGTCGGCGTCGTCTCCCTGCGAAAGTGAGAAGGCCTTGCGCAGTGACACTCCGGGTGCCAGTTCTCCTTCCATCACCACGCGGCTCGGAGAGCTTTCGGTGATCTGGAACTGGGTCGGGATTGGATCGCGAGTTCCTTGTCCGATTGTCAGAATGGGAGCCTTGCCTTCATCGTTGAGGACAATGTGGCCTTCCAGTCCCTCAGCAGCGTGGTGCTTGTAGAGATCGACGCGGGAGATTCCTCCTCCGTTGCTGGAGAAGACGAACTCGACGTCACCATTGGTGATGGTGGCGGTCTGCTCGGGAGTGGAGGGTGCTGCCGGAGGTGCATCGGCTACTTTAGACCCAGCTACGTTGGCCGCAGCGGAGGAGGGCGCTGGCGTGCCATCGATCGAGGTTCCTTCCGGTGTGATAATGCCGGAAGCCTCAGCGAGTTGAGCGCCGGCCTCGGCCTTAGCGGCCATTTCGGCACGGTAAGCGGCATGCCGCTTGCTCATGCTCATTTGTTGCCAAATGAGGGCGATGCCGCAGAGGATAACAGCGATCCAAGCTTTTTTGTCCATGATGGTTGGTGGGAAGAAAGAGAGAGTTGTCGCCGCGAACGGGGCGATGCGCTTACAAAGTGAAATCTATTTCGGAACCGGGTCGTGACCGTATCCGCCCCAGGGGTTGCAGCGGACGATGCGGCAAGTGCCTAGCCAGCATCCGCGAAGGACGCCGTGTTTGCGGATGGCCTGAAGCACGTATTCCGAGCACGAGGGGGAGAAGCGGCAACCGGAGCCCGGTCCACCGATGAAGTGAAGCAGTGGCGACAGGCCTAGCTGGTAGAAGCGAATTAACAGACAAAGCAATGCCTTCACCGTTTGCCCTCCACTCCCGGTTGTCCGAACAGCCCGGCGGACTTGGCGAGCGATTGCCATTCTCGGGCCAATTGCTCATACGAGGCAGTGCTGGCGCGGTGCCGGGCGATGGTGACCAGCATTCCGCCGCCGACAAGCGCACCATTCTGGGCACGGGCGATGGCGCGGAGCCGTCTTCGGATGCGATTGCGCTCCACGGCCCCGCCAACACGCTTGGAGGTGATGAAGCCATATCGGAACGTGGAAGCCCCGCTTTCGGGGAGAACACCGAGAACTAAGTGCCGGCTGGCGTAGCTTTTGCCTCCCTCGCGCACTGCGCTAAATTCTCCCCACCTTTTGAGGCGGAGAGATTTGGGAAGGCTCATGACGCACGAGGGTCGAGACCGGCGTGATAGCCCTGTAGGCAAGGCCCTGCCGGCCGCCGGTTACTAGCCGTTAGCCGTGGTGGCGCTTGTAAGGGATCTCTGCCCCCTTCGGTACAAGGCGCTTGCGGCCTTTTTGGCGGCGGCGGCGAAGGAGATCCCGGCCTTTTTTGGTGGCCATGCGGGCGCGGAATCCGTGCTGGCGCTTACGGGAGCGCTTCGAGGGCTGATAGGTGCGTTTCATCGGTCTCGAGAGAGAGAAAAAATGTTAAAAAATTAGACCCGCTCTGGCGCGGAAAAGGCGCTCATACTAACCGCCGCGGAGCCCTTGTCAATCGCCTCTCGCGGCTTTCTCAGCAGGCCTAAAAACTGAGTTTACTCGCCCAACGGGAGGGGATGTGGTATTGCTGTCTTGTCGATGGAGGAAAGTAGCAAGCCAGAAAAGAGTCCCGATGCGTGGATCGAGCCTGCAACGATGGAGGACTTGGACCTTCTCGTGCGGTTTACTATGGATCTCATGGAGCTGGAAGCGGACTTCAAACCAGACCGACAGAAGCAGGAACAAGGGCTACGTCTGATCTTAGAGAAACCGAATCGCGGACGAATTTTTGTTGTCCGGAACGACCTTCACATCGTCGGCATGGTGAATCTGCTGTTCACCATTAGCACGGCGGCGGGAGGGTTTGCCGTGATGATGGAGGATGTGTTCATTCATCCCGATCATCGACGTCAGGGATATGGGGGGCTTTTGATGAACCATGTCCGGCAGTTCGCCGAGCAGAAAGGGTTTTTGCGGATCACCCTGTTGACCGATAAAATTAGTGCTCCATCTCAGCGATTCTTCCAAAAACATGGGTTCACTTTCTCCGAGATGATTCCAATGCGGCTCATGTTGGATTCGGGAGATCAGCACGGATGAACCTGTGGCTTGCCGAAATCCCGGCAGTTCCTCGATTGCCCTATAGGAATGTAGGCCACGAACTTGCTCCAGCGGCGGACGGGGCTGCCTTGGTCATGGTGGGGTTGGTGTTCTTTCTGTTGGGTTGCATCACCGTTGGGGCGTTGGTGTTGCATCGGCGTGCTTTGAGGCATCAGGACTCGCCGCAGGACGATGAGCAGAGACAGAAGAATTTTCCTAAACCGGACTCCTCAAGCGGTCGAGACGGAGGCGGAGACGAAGAACGGGAAGCTTGGGAGCGTCCTCCAAATTGGTGGAAGGAAGGTTACTGAGGACTTGATAACTATGGTGGTTGTTCTTATAATTAAATCTATGACACCTCCTATTCCCCTTACTGCCGTATTGCTGACTCTTGCTGTTCCCGGCCTAGCCTCTGCGATCATCGCCTACCCCTCCAGCGCCACCGTTGGACCGGACCACGGGATTTATACTGAGACCTCTCCAGGAGTATTGACGCTGAATCCCTCCGGAAATGCACTTTCCGAGCTTGCAGGAAATGCCTCATCTCCAGGCGGCAACGTTGAACTGTTCTACCTTAGCGAGACCGCCACCTACACTGACATGAGTGCCAGCGGAGCCTTCGCGAATGTCGCACGGACGAACCTCGATATGGTCTTCCCCGATGGATCGACCTGCCAGCTTAGCAGCCTCAATGGCGGCGACTGGTTCTACGATGCCGGAGGTGCCTACAACACATCCTACGGTGCTGAAAACTTCGCCAACCAGTGGTTTACCGAGTTGGTGACTGCATCAGGTCAGGCTACGACACTCGATGGATTTGGTCTGACCTCACAGCTTTGGGACGAGTTCGTCAACAATGGCGTCTTTGCGATCATGTCTGATCCGAATATTAACTATGCCTACATGGACAACGGCTCGTTGGAGTTCGGTCTTGGTGGTCATATCGATGCTGGAATTAAAATCGATCCTATTTTGGCCCAGATGGAGACGGATAATGGCTTACCTCTTGGCACGCTGCAGAATTTGCTTCCTGACCCTTTTCAGTTCAGCGAAGTGGTCCTAGTCGATGGACTTCCGCACTACAGCTTCGCGGCTACGGATAGTGGAGTCATCCTAGATGACGGCGTCAATTCCTACAGCGGCAACTACCACATAACCGCCGAGAAGACCCCAGAGCCTTCCTCTGCTCTGCTCTTGCTCGTAAGTAGCATGGCCTTTCTCGCTTCGAGGCGGAGCCGCCGATAGACTCAAAACATTGATTTCGATAAAAGGCCGTACCGAGAAGGTATGGCCTTTTTTCGTCTCGGGGAGCCATGATCTGGACTTGGCAGAGGTTCAAAAAGCACTAGTCTACCTGTGATTTACGTCCTAACTCGGTGAGCCAAATCTCATGGAGAAGTTTCAGCAATCCTCTGCAATTCAGCGCGCTGGTTTCTTGTTCGCCAGCTTTGTGCTTGGGCTAGTTCTGTTCGAGCTAGTCCTGCAGGCTCTGGTGGTCGGTCGTCTACTGTTTTACGACAAGTCTCGGTCGAGTGAATTTGCTTCTGCAGGCGAGCATCCGGTGGTCATCTGCGCCGGAGATTCGTACACCTTCGGCATGGGAGCTAGCGATGGCGAGCATTCCTATCCGGGTCAGCTGGAGGTGCTTCTTCGCGAAGAAACCGGTCGCCCTTGGTTAGTAAAGACCGCCGCATTCCCGGGTTACGACACCGCACAGGCTCTCGTTGCGATGGCGGGATGTCTGCGAGAAGGACGGGCTGATCTCGTTGTCTTCTGTGCGGGGATCAATGACTACCACAACCATCCGGAGGCATTGACGTTAGAGTCGCTTCTTGGGCGTGACAATATTGCCGAACAGCCTAGTAGATTTCGGTTGGAGTACCGCACGCTTAAGTTGGTCCGGCTTCTCCGTCACCGTGGGGCGTTTCGCGATGCAGAGATCGGTGGGGGAGGAGAGAGCGAATTGCCCGAGGACTTCCTAATTGCCGATGAAAAGGCTCAGCTATCAAAGGCGTGGGTTTGGTTCTGGACCAAGAAACTCGATCTTGCCGAAGCGGCGTTTGATCAGTTCGGTCCAGAGCGGATTTGGGTGAAGCGGGCTGCTGCCATTGCTCTGGCGGGCGAGCGGGGACAAAGCGACGAGCACAATCGGTTGCTCAATTCCCTGTGGGAGGATGTTGCCGGGGAGGGGATCGAGGCGGTTCCTGCCGAGGACATGGGAGCGGTCTTGATGGTTTTCCGGCGAACCGCCGACCTTAGAGGACACCAACTCGTCGAGCGGATTCAGCCGCTATTTCCCGAGAATCATGAGGTGCAGTACGAATCTATGCTGATGCATCTCTTTAGGTCCGATCTGGAAGCGGCCAAGGCGGCCAGTGACCGGACGGTAGTTATCGATCCAGAGCCGGGTCCGGACAGCTACAAGTGGGCGATGCGAGCCCGGATCTACGCAGAGTTGAATAATCCACAGGAAGCCGCTAGATCCGCGGTCATGGCGTATCTTGCCGATCACAATCCGGATACTCCCCAAGGCATCCTGTTTGCCTCTGATCAGACAGTAACGAAGTCCCTCTGGGCAGAAACGGTGGCGGGATTCCCCGACTTGAAAGCTAGTGAATTGGCCGACCTGCAGGCGGCCGAGGTTGCTGCCGCGCCAGATCGAGACCCGTCCGCAGTTCGATCCGCCGCGTCACCGGCAATCGAGCCCGAGGCGGCGACGGAGCCTGATATCGTCGCTAGAAGTGTTAGTTCAGTTCCAGACTACTCAAAATCCTATGCGGAGGCGACCAGTCCCGGGGGGCCCGTGGAACAGGTTCTGGGGAAGCACTACAGACTAGCCGTAAATTGTGCGGCCAGGGCGGGAGCGAAGACTCTCCTCGCCAGCTATCCCGTTTACAAGCCCGAGGTAATTGCCGAAATGCGCATGGCCGCAGAAAGCTGCGGTGTGCCTTTCACCAATTGCCTCGATTCGATCAACAATGCGATGAGGAACGGCGTGCCGTGGGACGACCTATTCATCGGCGACGGGCACTGCAATGATCGCGGCTATCGCGTCATGGCCGAGCACATCTTTCAAGCGATGAAGGACCACGGCCTCGTTGGAGAGACCGTGGCCAAATAGGACTGCGCTAGTTGCCCTTCTTGAGTAGGTCGCGAATTTCGGTAAGGAGTTCTTGGTCCGTAGATAGCTCCTCCACCTCTTCGGCTGCTTCTTTCTGAACGGCACCGACGACATACTTCACCACGACGAACAGGGAAAGTCCGACGATGAGAAGATTGATGAAATCGTTGATGAAGACCCCGTGCTTGATAGCTGGTGCGGCAGCGGCTTCCAGTTCAGCCAAGGTATTGTAAGTCTTCCCATCGAGAGCATAGAACATCTGCGAGAAGTCCGGAAGCTTGAAGATGCTAGCCACGAACGGCATGAGCACGTTATCGACCAGTGACTTGACCACGAGGCCGAAAGCGCCCCCGAGTATGATGCCGATGGCCATGTCGATCATGTTGCCCTTGAAGACGAAGTCTTTGAATTCTTTGAACATTTGGTGGGTGCGTTAGTGGATTGCAGTGATTTGGAGTCGGCCTAGGAGTTAGAAGTCACTGACAAAATCAGTCACCTAGGGTTTCGCCACTGGTGTGCTTCTCCACCCACTTCTCGAGGATGACTGGCTCGTAGGTTTGGAGGCGATGGAGAACATCTTCGAAGTCATTGCCAGTGAGGAGCATGCCGAGGTGCTCACCTAGGACAAATCGGTCCGCTACGACTCGGTCAAGGAATTCAAGTAGACCGTCGTAGTAGCCATCGACATTGAGCAAAGCGCTCGGCTTGTTGTGGATGTCGAGCTGGGACCAAGTCAGCATTTCGAACATTTCGTCGAGGGTGCCGATGCCTCCGGGGAGGGACAGAAAGCCGTCCGAGCGCTCAGCCATGACAGTCTTTCGCTCGAGCATCGTGTCGACTACGAGAAGCTCGGTGCATCCCGTGTGGCCGACCTCGAGGTCTTGAAGCTTTTCCGTGATCACGCCGACGACTTCGCCGCCGGCATCGAGGCAGGCATCAGCGACCGCCCCCATCAGGCCGACGCTACCGCCTCCATAGACGAGCTGGATGTTCTCTTCGGCAAGACGACGACCGACGAGTTGAGCTGCCTGGACAAATAATTCCCCGCGGCCGGGGCTTGATCCGCAGAAGACGCATAGAGATTTCATGGACGATCCATTCGCCATTGCCAGCCGGCCTTCAAGTGGATTCCTGAGCCAGTGCGGAAACACTAGACTAGAGGTCTGGGAGCGTACCATGGAAGTGAATATGATACGCCCGCTCCTTTTTGTGGCCCTTCTCTTGCTACCACTCGGCTTCGCTCATGTGGAACTGACCGATGAGATCAAGGCGGAGTCGTCTGCGGCCCAAGCTATTCTCGATGCCTACATGCTGACGCCGAGCCGACCGAACGACCCAACGGTTGCTCCGCTTCGTCTACTGGACCCCGTCCGATCGCGAGCCCGCCGCCGGATATCGCGAGCGTCTCAGCCGCGTCATGCTCCACATCCAAAAATTCTACGCAGACGAGATGGAGCGGAATGGCTTTGGGCGTCGATTGATCAACTTGGAATGCATTTGAAGGACCACAGCTGGCTAGCTACTGAGCATCGGTTCCTGTTCCTTAGTCGCGCTTCTACTTTGGATAGGAAACCTAGAGCGGGCTAACCAAACCAGGGGTGCAAGGGTGATGATCCAAGCCAATCGAGCCCCATAGCGACCTTGAGGCTCGGAGGCTGCGCCGCAAATTAGGCCATTCGCGAGGATCGCTGCTACGAACAGCAAGAACAGGCCGCGCAACAGCTGCCGATCGTCGAGGGAGATCTTGTCGTCTTGCCGAAACCAACAGAAGCACAGAGTAGCGAGCGAGAGAATCGCCGTTACGTAATGGAGTAGCGTGAACCGTTCCATTGCCCAGCCACTTCGATAGGCGCGCGTCGTCTCCAATCGTTGGAAGTCTTCCGTTGGTAACCTTTTCCTGAAGTGCTCGATGTGAGCATCCGAGTAGTTGAAAATATGCATGTCAAGATTCCCAGCCTGCTTAAACGCATTTGATAGAATGGCGAGAGATTGTTGGATCGGGTAGGTACAAAACACCTTGATGGCGAAAGCTTTGTCTTCCGAGCACATCCGTAGTCTTTCTTCTTGGTTAAGGCTTAGGTAGACAGATTCTCCAGGAGTAGGGTTCCAGAGAAACAGCTGTGAACTCATCGGCAGGCGGTCACGAAATCGACTGACGAGGAAGGAGGTATCCTCCGGATGTTCCTTAAGGTAGCGGGCGCCCGGTCCGTCGTCGCAAAAGCGCGCGGTGAGCATCGGGAGTTGCACAGGAGGATTGCCATACGTTTTCTCGATCATAACGCTGGTGATCTTGACCGACACCAAGCCGATGACGATCGAGGCGAGGCCCATGAGGATCCCGGGAATCGCAGGACGCCAAGGGCCTCTTGTGCACAAGCGGAATACAAGGAAAGCGAAGAGCATTCCGAAGTACACCAGAATATGGGTGAGATGAGCCATAGCTGAAAAGACCGTCAGCGCAGCAAGGATGACCTTGTCGATCGTTCGGAGTCGTGAGCTGGCAAGGAGCCAGAGAGCGAGTCCGACGACTCCTTGGGCACAGAAGGCATCGGCAAGCATCGTGCTGTTGTAAAATGCCGCTGGGGTGACTAGTCCGATGACCGCCGCACTGAGTAGGCGGGGACGGCTATCCTCGACACCCACAACTCGGAGGGTGAGTGTGATCAGATAATAGTTAATCAAGCCAAGCCCGAAGACCCACGGCCAGAATTCACCGAATGCGCTGGAGAGAAAGGCGGCGATGCCCAGATATGGGGAACGGCCGGCCATCACTAGCCCAGCTTCGGGATCGTTTAGTGGTAGGCTTTCATTGCCCAAGACTGGCGCGGGTGATTCTTCGGTGCCTGAGGTTGCTACGGAGCTCGCCGCCGCTGGCGCACCTTTTACCGGTTCAGCCCAGTCGCTTCCCAAGCCCGTCTTGAAGACTTCTTTCCATGCGGCACCACCAGCGCGAAGATAATTGGTAGAGTCGGAAAAGACGAATGCTTGCCCGTTGATCAAGGCAGGCCAGCTCAATAACAGTATCGCAAGGATAGCTATTATGACTGTCCTCAATTTTTTCATTGGAAAAATCGTAAGGGAGGGCGCACAATAGTCAACTTCTCTTACGGGCATGGCATCGGCGGTGAATCGGCCAGTCTGGAGAGCTGAAAGCCGCAGTTCTTTTCGCCACGATCCTCCTATGTTTCCATGACCAACGCTTTGCTCAAGACGATCCCGAATGGCGAGACTTGTTTAATGGCGGAGACTTAAGTGGTTGGGTAGATGTCATTACCTCGCCCGAGCCCGGGTCGGTAAAGAACGGGCTCCTCGTCAGCAGCGGCCAACCCATCCGAGTCATGCGGAGCGACCGGATGTACGAGAACTTCATCAGTTACGTCGAGTGGGTGTACCTCGGGCCCGGTGGCAATTCAGGGGTTTTTCTGTGGAGCGATGCAATTCCCGGAAAGAACCGGCTTCCGCTCGAAATGGAGGTGGAAATGCTCGAACTCGATTGGCCAAAGTTGCACAAGAAGAAGGACGGCACCTTACCACTAATCACCAATCGCCTGCGTCCACGGCGAGCTATTCGGCTCCGGCGGCATGACTGCCATCCCGGCGAACCCGCGAGGCACACGTAGCAAGTCGCTCGAGAACCGTTGCCTGCCCCGCGGCCAGTGGAACCGCTACGTCATCGTCGCTGTCGATGGTACCGTGAAGCTCTTAGTGAATGGCAAGTTCGGGAACTCCATCCGCGATCCGCGAGGTCCTTGAAGAAAGGCGACCTCTGCCTCGAATCCGAAGGCGCCGAGATCCACTTCCGCAAGGTCCGCATCATGGAGTTGCCGGGAGGGATGGCGGATGAGGAGACTACTGCGGAAGAGGTGGAGTAGCGTATAGTGCGGTTAGCAGTCGTCAGTCGCTATTAATTGGCCCCACCAGTTCGCGTTCGAGAAGGCTTCGGTTGTCGGTCGGGTGACTCAGTCGCCATTCGAAGGGGAGCCGTCTTGTCGTGTCATTGGCTTCCGAGCCTAGGTGCCTTCTGCGGATCGGGCTCATAGGAAACCTGATCATCGAGGAATCCAGAGGCCAAGGCCAGTTGGGTGGCAACGCCAGGAGTGCGCAACGAAGCTAGAAAATCGGCAATCTCCTCGGAATCTTGATTCTTGGTGTCGGTCGCCCCTGACTTCAATGCCTGCGCGGCAGATCCGCGTAAGGCCAGCTCTGCAGCTCGCCCCAGTTTCACCCAATGTTCGATTTGACCAGTCAAAGAACGATCTGCAAGTGAAGCCGCATCGCGCGCTTCCTCGGCCAGATCGGATGGGACTTTGATGGATACACCAGACACAGGTGGCATTATGCCACCTTTGCCGTGTTCTGTCAACGTCTAAGCTCCTGGGCTTGGGGTTGGCGAACGGGTTCGCTACGAAGAACCATGGAATTGCGGCGAGACGCCACAGCTCCATGTCTCAGCCCTAAGGGGGAGGCGAGAACCAAGCTTACCCCAGCAACGCCTCTGCCGCCTCAAGCAACGCAGGGATCCCACTCGGGTCACCACCTGCGCCGCGGGCCATGGCTGGCTTGCCGCCGCCTTTGCCGCCGATGTGCGGGGCGAGTTCTTGGATGAGGGAACCGGCTTGAAAGTCGGAGGTGTGGGCGTCGGAGACGGCGATGCCGAGGTGAGCCTTGCCGCCTTCTTCGGTGACAAGGATGGCGACGCCTTCAAACTGGCGCTTTTTCAGACCGTTGAGGAATTCTTGCAGAGCCGCTCCGCCACCTTCGATCTGGGTGACGATGTGTGGGGCCTTGCCGGACTTGGCATTGTCGATCAGATCACCGATCAAGCCGTCGGCTTGCGAGGCGAGCTTGGCGGTCTGGAGTTTTTTCAAGGTCTTGCCGGCTTCGAGAACGGCGGTCTTCAAGGCGGCGGACTGGGAACGGATTTCGTTGACGTCGTCTCCGGCTGCTTCGGGGGCGGGCACAAGATCAGCACCTTCGTCGTGAAGCTGGATGTTGAGGGCAGCGAGCTTGTCGTTTTGCTCGTCGATCTCGCTACGCAGGGTCGTCTTGACCTCGTCGACATAGGTTGCGGCTTCGGGACCGGCGAGGGCCTCGATGCGGCGGATGCCGGCGGAGATGGCACCCTCCGACTTAATAACGAATAGGCCGATGTCGGAGGTGTTGCGCACGTGGGTGCCACCGCAGAGTTCCATGGAGTAGCCGTTCAGGGCACCGGGTTCGCCGCCGATCTGCACGACGCGGACGATGTCGCCATACTTGTCTCCGAAGAACTGCATGATGCCGGCATTGTCCTTGATCGAGGCGTGCTCGACTTCTTGCCACGAGACGGTGGTGGCTTCGGCGACCTTGGAGTTGACCAAGGTTTCGACCTCAGTGACCTGCTCGCGAGAGAGTGGCTTGGAGTTGAAGTCGAAGCGGAGCCGGTCGGGGCCGACGTAGGATCCCTGCTGGGAAACGTCGTCGCCAACGACTTGGTGAAGGGCCCAGTGGAGTAGGTGGGTGACGCTGTGATGGCGCTCAATTGGGTCGCGGCGGTCGGGGCTAATGGCGATGGTCACCGCGCCTTCGGCGAGCGGTTCAGAAGTCAGTAGGGCGAGCGCTTGGCCTGCGGCTGCAGTGCCGAGGATTTCCACGGTGCTACCGTCGGCAAGTGTGGCGGTGCCGGTGTCGCCGAGCTGGCCGCCCTTTTCTACATAGAGGGGCGACTTGTCGACGATGGCGTAGTGGGTATCGCCGGAGATGCCGACCTCGAGGATCTGGGCCTCGACGCTGGGGTTGTCGAAACCGACGAACTCGGAGATAACGTCCGTCTTGATGTCCAAAGCGGAGACGACGGTCTTTTTCGCTTCATGGGCGGCGCGACCTTTTTGGCGCTGCTCTTCCATGAGCTTCTCGACGCCATCGGTGTCGAGCGTGAAGCCGCGCTCGGTGAGCAGGACTTCGGTCAGGTCAGTGGGAAAGCCGTAGGTGTCGTAGAGTTCAAACGCCGACTCTGGAGTCAGGCCCTTGTCGGTTAGTTCTTTCTCAAACAGGGTCAAGCCGCGGTCGAGGGTCTTGTTGAACTGCTTTTCTTCGTCCGCAAGCGTGCTGGCTATGAGGTCTTGCTTCTCCTTTAGCTCGGGGAAGACGTCGCCCATTTCGGCCACGAGGGTCGGGACCAAGTCGGCGAGGAAGGTGTCGTCGCTGGTGAACCCGAGGGTGCGGCCGTAGCGGACTGCGCGGCGCAGGATTCTGCGGATGACGTAGTTGCGGTCGTTGTTTCCGGGCAAGATGGCGTCGGCGATCGACAGGCCGGTGGTGCGGATGTGGTCGGCGATGACGCGGAAGGCGACGTCGACCTTTTCGGCCTCGGACATGCCGTCGCGGGTGGCCGGCATGGAGCCGCCGTAGGTTTTGCCGCTCAGGTTCTCGAGCTTGCGGAACAGCGGAGCAAAGACGTCGGTGTTGTAGTTGGAGACCTGCTCTTTGAAGTCGGTGAAGCCGTTGGTGCCCTGCATGATCGAGCAGATTCGCTCGAAGCCCATGCCGGTATCGACGTGAGTGGCGGGCAAGGGACGTAGGGTTCCGTCGGACTCGGCATTGTACTGAATGAAGACGAGGTTCCAGACTTCGATGCAACGCGGGTCGTCCATGTTGACCAGCTTGCCGCCGGAGTCGCCGTCGGGAGTCAGGTCGATGTGCAGTTCCGAGCAAGGTCCGCAAGGGCCGGTGTCGCCCATCATCCAGAAGTTGTCGGCCTTGTCGCCGTTGACGATCTGGACAGCGGGGTCGAGTCCGGCTTTTTCGAAGATAGCGGTCCACAGGTCGTGAGCTTCCTGATCGAACTCCGCCGGATCATTCGGGCCAGGCTTGTAGACGGACGCGTAGATCCGGTTGGCTGGGAATCCCCAGACTACAGTCATCAGCTCCCAGGCCCACTCGATGGCCTCTTTTTTGAAGTAGTCTCCGAAGCTCCAGTTGCCGAGCATTTCGAAGAACGTGTGGTGGTAGGTATCGAAGCCGACATCGTCGAGGTCGTTGTGCTTACCGCCGGCGCGGATGCACTTCTGTGTGTCGGCGGCGCGGGCCGGGTCGAACGGGACGGGTTCGGTTCCGAGGAAGTAGGGGACGAACTGATTCATGCCAGCGTTGGTGAACATGAGGTTCGGCGAGCTGGGAAGCAACGGGGCGGATGGGACGATGGTATGTCCCTTCGACTTGAAGAAGTCGAGGTAGGAGGCGCGGATCTCGGCGGCGGTCATTGCGGTAGGAAAGTTGGCAGGAATAGAGACCTGATGCTGACGAGATCAAGGCCCGAGGGGAGGCGTGTGGGGGTTCGCCCACGCGGACTGGTCATTCGGATGTCACTAAACTAGTAAATCGTCCAGTCTTAGCTGGTGCATTTTACGAGCCCCGCTCCGACGTAATCCGAAGCTCCGACGAGTCGGCCGGGTCGGGAGCACTCCACCCACCAAATTTGGAGTGCTGGCACTTGTGACGTTCTTCGTTCTTCGGCTCGGATAACGCGGGAGCGGTCGCTAGGGCTCCCTTCGGGAGGCCAGGGACGTCCTGCCCTGCCAATGATGGGCGTGTCCCACCCTTTTCTGCCCTCCTACTCAAGTGCCACTGGTAGGGCGGGACGTCCTCGGCTTGCCAGAGCGCCAGCCCTTCCAAGTAGCTCTCGCGTCCTGCCCTGCCTGCTCTGGGAAGGCCCGAATGAATTTAACTGTCGCCTCCTATCCACCAGTTTAGGCTTGGCGTACTACTAGCAATATTTTCCATCGGGTGCTCAAGGGTCGCCAGGGTTACTGTACCCGCCGGACGGGCTGCTGAACGTCAAAGCGCTAGGGCTTCTCATCAGGGAAGTCCGGAATCGTCTATTGATAGCTGGTCATGGCAGAGGCCTACGAATTTTGTCGAGGGGATCAAGGTGGTTTGAGAGGAGTCAGGCTGATGGGTGGATTCGCATGTACATAATCGGTTGATCATTAGCTGGTTGTGGAGAGTATAAGAAAAAAATGCACAAATTTTGACCGCGAAGTGACCTTTCTTTCACTCTGCCACTCTAACCTAGTGACGGACGAAAGTTCGACACCCCAAAGATATATGACATCCAACACGACAGCAGTGAGCGCCGCCCTTCGGGGATGTGTTCCGTCGTGGACGATGCCTGCTATCCCCTCCCAAGAGTCTGGCTTCGGTCAGGCGAAAATCGGGCCAATGCGGTCTGGATTGAGACTATTTGCTTCAGTGCATTCATGGTTTGATTCGGTTTCGTCCAGGCTGCGGCCCGTAATTTTTCATCACTTATTGACTCCCTCCCCGACCGCCGGTGTTGGATTTCGTGGATTCTCCACGAGTCCGGCACCGGCACTCGGTCGGGTCGGCTAGAGTCAGCCCATTCCCACCCCGAGCAATGCCCCATACGGTACGGCTGCGGCCGTTTCGACGACTCCCGCCGTTGTTGTTTAAAGCTACCGCGCGTCGGTCAGCAACTTAGGCAGAAGGTCGGCGGTTTTGGTGGCGGCGTCTTCGACGGTGATTTCTTCGTCGGTTTTCTCCGCCAGCTCCTGAGTTAGGGAAGTCATCGAAACCCCGTCGATGCCACAGGGGACGATGGCTTGGTAAGGGGAGAGGTCGCCACAAATGTTCATGGCGAAGCCGTGCATACTGATCCAGCGGCGTACACCGACGCCGATGGAGGCGAGTTTCCTGTCGCCGACCCAGACACCGGTCAGGCCTTCTCTACGTCCGGCGGAAATTCCGTAGGCCTCGCACAGTTGCATGAGCAGGTCCTCGATCATGCGGAGCAGGGCATGTAGGTCGCGGCCGTAGTTCTGCAGGTCGAGAATGAAGTAGCCGACGAGTTGCCCGGGGCCATGAAAGGTGGCCTTGCCGCCTCGATTGATCTCGATGAGTTCGTGCGGAAGAAGCTCGGCATTGAGAAGGCTACTTTGATCGCGCGTCCGGCCGATGGTGTAGACCGGGTCGTGTTCGAGAAGCAGGATGGTGTCGCCGATAACTTGCTCTCGCCTCTGGGCGACCAGATCTTCCTGAAGGGCAAGTGCCTTCCGAAACCCGATTCGTCCGAGCCAGCGGATGTCGAGTGGCTCTTGGTCTTCGCCCTCTGAGGTAGTCATCGGATGGTTTCGACGATGGCCTTGGTCAATGCAAGGAGGGCCTCATCTAACTGGTCGAGGCTGATGCACAACGGCGGCATGAGCACGATCGTGTCGCGGACCGGGCGGGTGAGGAGCCCATGAGCGCGGGCTGCTTCGCAGACGTGGGCTCCGGTGAGATCGGGAGGATCGAGAGAAGACCCATCGGCCTTTGCGAGGTCGATACCGGCGATGAAACCACACTGGCGGGTCGCGGCAATTTGTGGGCAGGCCGACTCTAAGGCTGCTAGTCCGTAGCTTAAGTATTCGATCTTCGGAGCCAGATTCTCGAGGGTCTTTTCCTCCTCGAACACTTGTAGGCTAGCGAGGGCGGCGGCGCATCCGAGCGGGTTGGCCGTGTAGCTGTGGCCGTGATAGAAGGCATTCTCCGGGGCACCGAGGAAGGCCTTGAAGACCGTCTCGTTAGTCAAGGTGGCGGCTAGGGGCAGGTAGCCACCGGTGATTCCCTTGGCGAGGCAGAGGATATCTGGAACGATGCCCTCGTGCTGGAAAGCGAACATCTTACCGGTCCTACCAAAGCCGGTCATGACCTCGTCTAGGATCAGCAGGACGCTGTTAGCATCGCACCAGTCACAGATCTGTGCGAGCATTCCCTTCGGCCACAACCGCATCCCTGCCGCGCCTTGGATGAGGGGCTCGATGACGATGGCGGCGAGCTTCTTGCAAGTCGAACGCGGTAGGTCCCTCAGGGTAGCAATATCTGCGACATGGTGGGTCTTCAGTCCCATCTTCGAGAACCGACCGTGGAACGAATCAAGGCCGCCGACCGAATTCGCTCCGAGAGTGTCGCCGTGGTAGGCGTGGTCGAACGCGACTAGTTCGGAGCGTTCGGGCAGGCCTTGGAGTTGCCAGAACTGTAGCGCCATTTTCAAGGCGCACTCGATTGCCGTGGAGCCGTCGTCGCTGAAGAACACCCGGGGCAGCGGCGATCCCTCGATTTGGGCGGCGAGCTTCTTCGCCAGCTCGATAGCGGGCCGGTGGGTTAGGCCGAGAAATGAGCTGTGGGCGACCTGTTCAAGCTGGTCGCGGATGGCCTGATTGATCGTCGGATGGTTGTGGCCGTGAACATTTGTCCAGATCGACGAATTGCCATCGAGATAGCGATTTCCCTCGGAATCAAACAGATACGGGCCTTCGCCGCGATCGATGATGATCGGGGTGTGGCTAGCGTCGTTCCACCCGTCCATCGGGGTGAACGGGTGCCACTGGTGGCGCTTTTCGGAGGCGAGGAGCTGCTGTGGGGACATCAGAATCAGGGGTAGTTACGGGTTCCCTGAGTTAGAGGCTTCAAAACGACGCGGAGGTCATTCGGGAGCGTCTTCTATGAGCTCGTCGATCTGTTCGATTTGCTTGAACGGAACGCGGTTGCGCTGGTATTTATCCCACATTTTCTCGCGAAGAAGAATCAGCTCCTCCTTCGGAATCGGATCGATGGTGTGCCAATCGGGCTCGGTCTTGAGCGTGTACTGCATATGCCAGTCACCCCCGCGCACCCAAGCGCGATAGATTTTCGTCTCGCCCTCGGGGGTCCGTTCTCTCCATTCGTGTCGCGTGCTCTTGCCCATGGGTCTGGCGTCATAGTCCAAGCCGTAGGGCAGTTGTGCAAGGGCTGGTTGCTCGAACGGTTGGGGCATGGTAGGCCAAGGGGTTGACCACTAACCATCATTCGCGATCGCTCCCTGCATGGATCGTACTTGTCGCCTTCCTTGTCGGAGTTATGGCGCTCGGTGCCGCTTTCGCGCCGCTGCTTCACGGCTGGGGCGGGTGGTTCACAGCGACCTTCGAAGACTCGGCACTGAGGGAGAATCCGATATTCGCCGACATCTACAAGTCGATCGCCCGCTCGCCGTTCACTCGTTTTTTTGATCGCGGCGTGCTGATCGCCGCATTGCTACTTCTATGGCCAGCTTTTCGATTACTCCGCTCTGACGGCGATGGTGCGGGGATGGGCATGGGGCTGGAGAAGAACCCGGCCAAGTTTACCCATTTGGGGTTCGGCTTCTGCCTAGCAGCTGGTGGGCTTCTCGCGCTCGGCCACTTTCTAACGGCGCGCGGCATGTTCTTCTTCGAGCAAGAGCGACCCGGCTTGGCCGGAATCTGGGTGGCGCCGTTGGTTGCTGCAATTGCCGTTTCCAGCTTAGAAGAATTCCTGTTCCGCGGTGGTATGCTCGGTCTTCTGCAACGGAGTATGGGCGTGATCGGATCGATGCTTTTGGTCAGTGCTCTGTTCGCCATCGTCCACTTCCTTGAGGCTCCGGACGGCTTCGCGATCGAGCCGGATGAGGTCGAGTGGTCGAGCGGCTTTGTCTTGCTCGGCAAGATGCTCGGCCACCTCGGAGATACCAAGGTGGTGGTCGCAGAGCTCCTCCTGCTGTTTGTCGTCGGTCTTGCCCTCGCTTCGGTACGGTTCCGCTCGCGCTCGCTGTGGATGTCCATGGGACTGCACGCCGGCTGGGTCTTCGGTGTACAACTCTACTCCGCCGCCACCGATCCAACGAAGCGGCTCGAGCGCGGTGAATACCTTCCGTGGATGGGCGACGACCTGAAGATCGGCCTGTTGCCGCTGGCGGTTGTCGGTGTGACTTGGGCGCTGGCGGTGGTGTTTCTGCGGCGAGGCACTAGGATAGTCGAGAACTCGTGAGCTGTGACTCGACGGCGCCGAAGTTCGCTTGTCCAAAGACTTCCCTCCCGAGCTCCGGATGAAGGAGGTGCTCCAGCCTAGCCTCGCCAGATCTTCGAGAGCAATTTCCGAAAGCTTTTCCCAGAGTCTATGGGCGCGCCTGCCTTGTCGTGCCCGTTGGCTTTCGCATTCTTTGCTCGCCGTTCATCAAGAAAGAAGCGGTAGAATTTTGCTAACTCAGTGTCCTCATGGCGGCTAGGAATGCCTTCTTGCATGCCAATGGTGGCCCGTTCTAGGCCGATAGCCTCACAGAAGTCACTGATCCGTGAGCATTTGCCGCACTCTCCGCACCAGCGCTTGTCTGAATTTTTAAAGCAGCTATAGAGGTAGTGAATGAAATCGGTCTGCGAAAGGCGCTCCATCAGTTCAATTTTTGGGAGGGAATAGCAGATCGGGAGAAACACTGGACCGCTCGGGTGGGCGAAGGCTGGGAGGCTATTTGGAGTAAGAGAGCGGTCAATCTTTTGGCGAATTAGAGCATATTCGAACTCGGCACTAAGTAAGAGCGACGCCAACCCGAGGTGACGGCATGCCGGCACACAGTTCCAATAGAAAAGAGGGCCCGTAATCCAGCGGTTCTTATACTCGTCCCCCAGTGCCAGCGCGTAGAAGGCATTCGAGTAGATGGGTTCCATCTGGAGATCCTTCTTTTCACACAGTTCGGAGAGAAGATCTTGTTTGAGCGAACCGAGGCGTGGATCGGAGTTCATCCAATTCTTTCCCTCGATGCCGAGCAGGACGGGGGAACGTTCATGGAGTTGGCTGAGAGCGAAACAGCTCTCGACTCCACCTCCGTAGAGAAGTCCTGGGCGAAGTCCAGCCGAGTAAGTGGGAGCTATGGCGGCATGCTCGCCCTGAAAGTCCCAGGTGATTTCAGATGGGTCGAGTAGGAGTTCGCGCAGCACCCGTTCGAAGTAGGAGACAAGCTCCGGGGTGTTGGGTAGAGGCAGGCGCACAGTGACCATGCTGTGCTTCTCCACATGGGGAGCTAGAAGAAATGCCAGAGCACCATAGATCGCGTCATGACGGTTGCCCGAAATACCGTTACCGAAGCGAGTGATGACAATTTTTTCGCGATAGGGTAGCTCTTCGGAGTCGGTGTCGAAGGCGACCTCAGTTTCACCGTCTTCAATGCGTGGTTCGTGGAGAATGAGGGTTGTCATTGGATTGTTGACGGGTCGTACTTCACGAATGAGTGGCGTAGATTTTCACTCGAAATCCTCGGGAGTCACTGTGGCCGTCCCAAGTTTACCGACCACACGCGAACTCGCCTGGTTGGCGATATTGGCAGCCTGCTTGGCGGTGTGGCCAGCGGCCAAGGAAAGCGTCAATAGTGCTATGGCTGTATCGCCCGCGCCTGAGACGTCGAAGACTTCTTTCGCCTGAGTCGGGATGTGGAACGGATCTTCGTCGCGTGTGAACAGGATCATACCCTGCTCGCCAAGAGTGACCAAGACGTTCGGCGTATCCCAGATTTTCTGAAGCCTGGTTCCGACCTCTAGCAAGGCCTTGTCCTCAAGAGGATTAGCACCTGGATCTTCGTCGATCACACCAGCGATTTCGAATGCCTCTTTCCGGTTCGGTTTGACCGAGGTAACGCCGTGGTAGGGAAGTGGATTGAGTGGATTGGGATCGACGGTGACGATGATCCCGGCCTCGCTGGCGATGCGGGTAATCGGTCCGACAAGGCGCTCGTCGAGGAAGCCCTTCGCGTAATCTTCCAAGATGATGGCGTCGAGTTGTCCGACCATGCCTTCAACCATGCTGACGATGCCTTGGACCTGTTCGTCCGTCAGCGCGCGGCGCTTCTCCCGGTCGATGCGGACGACTTGTTGCTGACGGGCGATGACGCGGGTCTTGCAGATGGTGTGAAAGTCGCGGTCGCGAACCATGCTGTCGCAGATCGCTCCGGCGTTGACTAGGCATTGCTGCAAGGTGTCGCCGTCGGCATCTAGACCGATCAATCCGCAGACAAACACGTCTTTGGCGAACGGCGTGAGGTTCCGAGCTACATTGGCCGCTCCGCCCGGAAAGTATTCTTCTTTCTCCACCCGGACGACTGGAACCGGTGCCTCGGGCGAGATCCGATCGACGTTGCCCCAGAGGAAACGGTCGAGCATGACGTCGCCGAGGACGAGAATACTGAGGTCAGAGAAGCCTTCGATTTGTTCACGCATGGCTAGTAGATGGTTGGACAGTATGGCGGGAACCGTAGCGATCCGGCAAGCTACTTGGGAAGAGTATCGACTAGGCCTTGGCCTCACGACGCTGACGAACGGCAGCGGCCAGGGTATCGAGAACTGGTGCCGTGGCCTCCCAGTCGATGCAGGCGTCGGTGATGCTCTGCCCGTAGGTGAGTTGATCAAGCGGGGCGACTTTCTGGTTTCCTGCGACCAAGTGGCTCTCGATCATGACCGAGCTGATGCCCTTCTGACCGGCAGCTATTTGTGCGGCGATGTCATCGGCGACCAACGGCTGGTTGTTGTGGTTCTTGCGCGAGTTTCCGTGACTGCAATCGATCATGACGTGCGGAGCCAAGCCTGCCGCTTCGAGCTTGGCGATGGCGTCCTCAACGTGGTCGGCCTCGTAGTTCGGCTCCTTGCCTCCTCGGAGGATCACGTGGCAAGTTTCGTTGCCCGCCGTCTGCACGATGGCAGCCGATCCTGCCTTGGTGACCGAGAGGAAGTGGTGTGATCCAGCTGCCGCGCCGATGGCGTCGATAGCGATCTTGAGGTTGCCGTCGGTTCCGTTCTTGAAGCCTACTGGCATCGACAATCCGGAAGAAAGTTGGCGGTGGACCTGACTCTCGGTCGTTCTCGCCCCAATCGCTCCCCAAGCCACGAGGTCGGCGATGTATTGCGGCGTGATGACATCGAGAAATTCCGTTCCGCAGGGAACACCCATACCGTTAATCTCGAGCAGAAGCTCGCGGGCAAGGCGGATGCCGCGGTCGATTTCGCACTTCCCATCCATATCCGGATCGTTGATGTAGCCCTTCCATCCGACCGTGGTCCGGGGCTTTTCAAAGTAGACCCGCATAACCAAGTTGAGATCCTCCGAGTGCTTCTCGATCGCTCCTTGAATGAGGCTGGCGTACTCGATGGCTTGCTTGTGATCGTGGACCGAGCACGGGCCGAGAACGACAAGAAGTCGGTCATCTTCGCCATTCAGGCACGCAGCTGACTCCTGCCTAGACTTGGTGACGAATTCCGCCAATTCGGCGCTGACTGGCAACTCCTCAAGAAGCGGCTGGGGAGCGATGATGGATCGGATTTCAGTGATCCGTAGGTCGTCGGTAGTCGTGCTCATATCGGTAACTTGAAAAGGCCGATAAGGTGGGGGAATCCGACCGAATGACAAGGCGGAATGGACCTTCGATCTGCAGGTATCGACAGGGCGCCTTCGGTTGCGCTACGCTTCTCTTCTCGATGGCATAGCACCTTCGCTCACTCGCGGGAACTCGGTATCGGATTGCCAACGACGAGGAGCTTTCGGCATTCGTTGTCGCACCGGTTGTGTCGCCACCCTAAACCCCCAGTGAGCGGAGCCAGTCAAAGTGGTCTTGCTCGAGCGTGCTCAGGCTTGGAATCGGGTAGAAAATGAGTTCGTCTTCTCGGGCAAACCAGAAGCCAGTCCGCAACTTCAGAAAGCTGATCTTGTCGAGGGCCGAGTCCAAGCTGATCCCCTTGACTCGTTTGTTTGGGGTCGAACGAAACTCTAAGATCTGCTCGCGAAGCTTCTGCGGGTGAATGTTTGGTATCGGCGAGTTGTGGTACGGGTTCTGCTCGATCATCTCGAGAAAGTGATCAATTCTGAAGTCGATCTGTGTGAACATGACCGCCGGTGCTCCCTTGGTTTGACCGGGTTCGGTGATGTAGCGGCCGAACTCCTGAGGCGTCATGAACGTCAGGGCAATGCTCCGCATCGGGCAGATCTCTTGGAAGGCCCGGATGAACCCAGGTTGGTGCTTCTTCTGGTAAGAAGCAGGCTTCAATTCTAGCACGGTGCCTTCGACCGAAGTGACGTAGAGGCTTCCGAGAGCTTTCAAGTCGATGTGTTCAAGCACCCGGTAGGTGGAAATAAACTTCGTCCGCTTGGGCTCGCCATCTGCGTTCGGAACCACCTCCTCCAAAACTCGGTCGATCGGGAAAAACGGATGCCGGAACGACTGATCGACCTTGGCGAAGAGAACGCTACCCTTGAAAAATCGGGATGAGCCGATGGTGTAGTGCCGCCCGAACTCCTCAGGACCGAGATTCGAGGCCACGAGGCCATAATTCGGCCACATGATGGCATACAGGTGCTGGTCGTAGGTAACACTCATCGAGACTAATAATAGGGGAGCTTAGCGGTTCGACAACAAGGGAGAATGACGAATGAAAAAACCCTATTACTGATCGACATTCAAAGCCAGTCGAAAAATTGTTCAAAAAAATACTGTTCATATGATTGAATCTATGATTTGCTATTTTCATGGCGAACGCAAACAAAGTAATCCTCATAGGCAATCTGACTCAAGATCCCGAGATTCGGCGGACCCCTCGTGGCACTGCAGTCGCTGACCTTCGAATGGCGACCAGTCGTCAATTTTCCACTGACGATGGCGATACCGAGGAGGTTACCTTCGTCGACGTCACCGTCTGGGACCGCACTGCGGAAAACGCCGAACGCTACCTTCGCAAGGGCTCGCCCATCTATGTCGAAGGGCGGCTCAAGCTCGATCAGTGGGAGGACAAGCAGACACGCCAGCCGAGGAGTAAACTGGTGGTCGTCGGAGAGCGCCTCCAATTCCTCTCCACCGGCGATAAACGGACCGAGACTGACGGCAATCGCGAGGCAGGAGCTGGAGGATCTTCGGCTGACCGCCGTGGCGATCGGAATTCTCGATCCACCGGGAGTAATAACGGCTACTCTCGTGACGGATCCTCCGGCCAGCGCTCTAGAGGCAAGTCCCGTGTGACGGCGAATGCATAGGTAGGAAGCGGACGTAGCTTCGAATGGCATTCGAAATCGGGCGTTAGGCCTGATCTGTTTTCGAGTGCCACAGGGAGGGTATAATTTGTAGGAGCGCTGCCCCTGCAGCCTCCAACGCGAGGGGCGCCTACCCTAGAAAAGGCAATGGGATCGGCAGAGCCGTGCGCGCCTGAAATAACAGAAGCATTTTCTTCACTTGTCATCCCTGTGGGTTGACAAGGGGGTATAATCTCAGCGTCGCCCCGCACTAATGCGAGGCGGTGCTCAGGTGGGGTGGCCACCCCACCTGAGCGGCGGCGCGGAGACCGATTTCATCCCCGGGACTTGATCCCG
>Ga0209186_1000398_pt1 | contig 35667 bp, 49 predicted proteins | sample SidtaG_FD_187426 | JGI IMG/M metagenome (GOLD analysis project Ga0209186, IMG submission 187426) | Marine algal microbial communities from Sidmouth, United Kingdom - Sidmouth_Male2 metaG (SPAdes) (version 2) | ecosystem: Host-associated > Algae > Red algae > Unclassified | place: Sidmouth...
CGTTCATTGACATATTGGTATATTTTGGATGTAGCAAAACGAAATTGCATCTAAACACTTATATATCAGTGAATTATGAGAGCAGACGGCTTTCTATTTTACTTCCAGCATAACAAGGATTGAAACATTTCTGGAAGTATATAGTTCTATTGTGTACGCTTCTTTCTATTTTACTTCCAGCATAACAAGGATTGAAACGTTATATAGGCTTCTTGAAGCTTATGTTCTAAATTACTTTCTATTTTACTTCCAGCATAACAAGGATTGAAACGACCTCCGCTTTCTTCTATGAAGTAATCTCGAAGCTCTTTCTATTTTACTTCCAGCATAACAAGGATTGAAACGGAATAGATGGTGGACTTAGAATTTATTTTGAAAAACTTTCTATTTTACTTCCAGCATAACAAGGATTGAAACATATTTTGCTCCTTTACTTTCTTATCTAATTTATTCTTTCTATTTTACTTCCAGCATAACAAGGATTGAAACAAGGTAAGTGGATAATGCAAAATCTGATTTCTGGACTTTCTATTTTACTTCCAGCATAACAAGGATTGAAACATCAGTGATGATGTTGAGGAAAATGATAATGCAAACTTTCTATTTTACTTCCAGCATAACAAGGATTGAAACAGAATCCACACGCATCGTTAGGTCTTCCTGCATTACCTTTCTATTTTACTTCCAGCATAACAAGGATTGAAACTTTCATCTAAAGTTATAATATCTTTATATCCTTCATCTTTCTATTTTACTTCCAGCATAACAAGGATTGAAACTCATTACCACTAAATTATTCAACAATTCAAACAGGTCTTTCTATTTTACTTCCAGCATAACAAGGATTGAAACAAAATTCGCATTCACAATGTAGGCTTTTATACTATCTTTCTATTTTACTTCCAGCATAACAAGGATTGAAACCTTAGAAAAGCTTTACAATTGGAAATACCATTAACCCTTTCTATTTTACTTCCAGCATAACAAGGATTGAAACCTAATTCTTCGATAAGTTCTTTTGATAGAATATTATCTTTCTATTTTACTTCCAGCATAACAAGGATTGAAACCAATTGGAAATACCATTAACCAAAGAAGGTAACTCTTTCTATTTTACTTCCAGCATAACAAGGATTGAAACATTCACTTCGCAATTACTCCTTTATTGCCAACGAACTTTCTATTTTACTTCCAGCATAACAAGGATTGAAACATTGAATACATTAACCAAGCAGCAAAGTCAAACATACTTTCTATTTTACTTCCAGCATAACAAGGATTGAAACATTTCTTATTGGAATCTTTAGATGTTGATAATGGTCTTTCTATTTTACTTCCAGCATAACAAGGATTGAAACTTATTGGAGGTGTGCCATACACCTTAACCAAACAACCTTTCTATTTTACTTCCAGCATAACAAGGATTGAAACCAAATCAAGTAACAGGGCGCACACCATCCATTACTCCTTTCTATTTTACTTCCAGCATAACAAGGATTGAAACGCAAAAAATGTAGCGACAACAGGAATCGAACCTGTCTTTCTATTTTACTTCCAGCATAACAAGGATTGAAACGGAGATTGTTTCAATAACCACAAGTAGTAAAGATAACTTTCTATTTTACTTCCAGCATAACAAGGATTGAAACAGAAGGTATCTAATAATTCATCAAATTCTTGGCGACTTTCTATTTTACTTCCAGCATAACAAGGATTGAAACCCTGAACCAAGAATATTATACAAATTCACCTAATGGCTTTCTATTTTACTTCCAGCATAACAAGGATTGAAACTAGCAATATTTGCCAAGATTGGCAGTAGTAATATATCTTTCTATTTTACTTCCAGCATAACAAGGATTGAAACTTAATATGAAAATCACAACACTTTCTTTTCCACAAACTTTCTATTTTACTTCCAGCATAACAAGGATTGAAACTCTTAAACTCAATATTATAAACCTTGCGCCTTGTAACTTTCTATTTTACTTCCAGCATAACAAGGATTGAAACACAGTGCTTTCTTTGCTGTTTGCGATGATTGCCATGCTTTCTATTTTACTTCCAGCATAACAAGGATTGAAACATATTTTTGAAATTTGGTGAAATATAGATTTTCCACTTTCTATTTTACTTCCAGCATAACAAGGATTGAAACTCTACCTTGATTTGTCTATCTATGGCTATGGTGATACTTTCTATTTTACTTCCAGCATAACAAGGATTGAAACGCATTTGATTACAAGCTTCAACTACCTGTTTGTACTTTCTATTTTACTTCCAGCATAACAAGGATTGAAACTTCCAAGTATCAAATGTTTCTAAGTCATATCTTTTCTTTCTATTTTACTTCCAGCATAACAAGGATTGAAACAAATGTAATCAGGGCTTACATCACCTTGCTTTTCTTCTTTCTATTTTACTTCCAGCATAACAAGGATTGAAACTACAAATCCTATTAATCACAAAGTTTGGAAAATAGCCTTTCTATTTTACTTCCAGCATAACAAGGATTGAAACGTAAAGTTATGCTCTTTTGGACTTTCTGTTTCTTGACTTTCTATTTTACTTCCAGCATAACAAGGATTGAAACATAGAGGATCAACCAGATAAAATAAACCTATATACACTTTCTATTTTACTTCCAGCATAACAAGGATTGAAACTATTTGTAATATCCACTACCAGTCCCTTGCGCCATTCTTTCTATTTTACTTCCAGCATAACAAGGATTGAAACAAAATTTTTGAGCATGTTCTCGGTCTAATTCCCAACTTTCTATTTTACTTCCAGCATAACAAGGATTGAAACATCGTCTTAATTCGCCTTAATTCGTCCTTATATTTCCTTTCTATTTTACTTCCAGCATAACAAGGATTGAAACAATCTCCTTACAATTGTTGAGTGGACTTCGTTAATCCTTTCTATTTTACTTCCAGCATAACAAGGATTGAAACATAACTAAAAAAAACAATATGGCGGATACTATAAAACTTTCTATTTTACTTCCAGCATAACAAGGATTGAAACTCATTATCTCTACAACCATTGTTGATGTAGGGTAAACTTTCTATTTTACTTCCAGCATAACAAGGATTGAAACTTTTGTGCTTTATCTGATTCTGCAAAAGAAGATATGCTTTCTATTTTACTTCCAGCATAACAAGGATTGAAACTCCTCATCACTCATTTGGTCAATAACCGTTCGTATTCTTTCTATTTTACTTCCAGCATAACAAGGATTGAAACTCTCGACTTCTGTGATGATGTCCAAAAATCCAAACTCTTTCTATTTTACTTCCAGCATAACAAGGATTGAAACTATCTTCCAGAAGATGACAACAAGATAAGCTTTACACTTTCTATTTTACTTCCAGCATAACAAGGATTGAAACCCTTCTGGAACTCCTGTTCCTTTCTCTATTAAAATCTTTCTATTTTACTTCCAGCATAACAAGGATTGAAACACCTTTCAATAATCTCCAATCCACTTTGCTCATCATCTTTCTATTTTACTTCCAGCATAACAAGGATTGAAACTAATAAACACGTAACCTATAATAGACGTTTTATAATCTTTCTATTTTACTTCCAGCATAACAAGGATTGAAACCCAAAGCATTTTGATTTTATAATTAAATCCCATCCACTTTCTATTTTACTTCCAGCATAACAAGGATTGAAACAAGATAAAATATCACCAAATGGATTGACACTAATGGCTTTCTATTTTACTTCCAGCATAACAAGGATTGAAACACCGAAGCAATATATCTGCCAACATATTCACGTATACTTTCTATTTTACTTCCAGCATAACAAGGATTGAAACGCAAAATAAAATCAAAGTTTCTACTATGCTTCCATTCTTTCTATTTTACTTCCAGCATAACAAGGATTGAAACCCTAAATCTTTGTTAAATTCAGCTATAAATGATTTTCTTTCTATTTTACTTCCAGCATAACAAGGATTGAAACATAAAGGATATTGTTCAGGCAAATACATTCTACCAACTTTCTATTTTACTTCCAGCATAACAAGGATTGAAACTTAATCACAGCCTTTGCAGAAGTTCATTCTAATGCTCTTTCTATTTTACTTCCAGCATAACAAGGATTGAAACTTAACAGGCGTATTAGGATAATTAATAGATGTTTCACTTTCTATTTTACTTCCAGCATAACAAGGATTGAAACAAAGGGTCATGTCCAGTTGCCAAATTATGAGTTTCCTTTCTATTTTACTTCCAGCATAACAAGGATTGAAACTAGAATCCATCTTATTTGCTAATATTTTGTCTAAAACCTTTCTATTTTACTTCCAGCATAACAAGGATTGAAACCAAGTTCTTCTCTTTGTGGCTCTATAAATTCAACCCTTTCTATTTTACTTCCAGCATAACAAGGATTGAAACGCGATTACACCATTGAAGGTGCATCTGTGGCATCTTCTTTCTATTTTACTTCCAGCATAACAAGGATTGAAACTTAAGTCCTACTGTTCCATACTTACTAATAAAACTTCTTTCTATTTTACTTCCAGCATAACAAGGATTGAAACATTGAAGATATAACAGGAGAAATTGATGATATAGACTTTCTATTTTACTTCCAGCATAACAAGGATTGAAACTTTGTATCTCTGTGAACATTCCACCATAAAGCTCATCTTTCTATTTTACTTCCAGCATAACAAGGATTGAAACATCGTCGTGACAGGAGTTCTCGGAGTGGTTCATGACTTTCTATTTTACTTCCAGCATAACAAGGATTGAAACATTTCACCTAAAATATTCCACCACCAATGAATCATACTTTCTATTTTACTTCCAGCATAACAAGGATTGAAACCATTTCATATGATTATGCCAACGATTTTGATGAACTCTTTCTATTTTACTTCCAGCATAACAAGGATTGAAACTATGTCAATTGTTACGTACCAATGTACGGTAACAGAGCTTTCTATTTTACTTCCAGCATAACAAGGATTGAAACAATTAAAAAAAACTAAAAATGACAGTTGCTCAAATTCTTTCTATTTTACTTCCAGCATAACAAGGATTGAAACATAGTGCTATGATGTTTTCAGGAATTTTGCTACTGCTTTCTATTTTACTTCCAGCATAACAAGGATTGAAACCTCTTTACCATTTTTGTTATCCTTAAAAGGAATGGCTTTCTATTTTACTTCCAGCATAACAAGGATTGAAACATTCATCGGCTCTTACATTAGAAACTTTTGCAGAGCTTTCTATTTTACTTCCAGCATAACAAGGATTGAAACTTCTCTGCTCTAATATCAGACCTCTTTTTCTCATTACTTTCTATTTTACTTCCAGCATAACAAGGATTGAAACGGTATTCTAAGATAAAATCACAAGCTTCATTATATGCTTTCTATTTTACTTCCAGCATAACAAGGATTGAAACAGAAAAAAGAATTGATTTTGGAGAAAGAGGTCAGGACTTTCTATTTTACTTCCAGCATAACAAGGATTGAAACACTGTGAGTGCCAAATCAAATTTCCTCCTGTGATTCTTTCTATTTTACTTCCAGCATAACAAGGATTGAAACTCAGAAATATCTCTTAATGCACATTAGGGATATTGGCTTTCTATTTTACTTCCAGCATAACAAGGATTGAAACAAAAAGGGGATGATCCTAAAGAAATTGCACAAGCCACTTTCTATTTTACTTCCAGCATAACAAGGATTGAAACTAAAGAGCCTTGAACTCTTTTGTGTTTATATCTTGCTTTCTATTTTACTTCCAGCATAACAAGGATTGAAACATATAATCTTCAAAGATTGAAGATGTAGAAGCAATCTTTCTATTTTACTTCCAGCATAACAAGGATTGAAACACAATATTTGATAAAATAAGAAGCCCCTTTCCACTACTTTCTATTTTACTTCCAGCATAACAAGGATTGAAACTAATTCTATACCCATAGTAATTGATTCTTCACTAACTTTCTATTTTACTTCCAGCATAACAAGGATTGAAACATGTCAAATCATAGGTAAGTTTTGGATTGGCTTTTGCTTTCTATTTTACTTCCAGCATAACAAGGATTGAAACTTATTTCATCCATTATACTTGATTTAATTAGCTAATCTTTCTATTTTACTTCCAGCATAACAAGGATTGAAACTGAAAGATTAGAGACTATTGCGATTAATAAGCTAATCTTTCTATTTTACTTCCAGCATAACAAGGATTGAAACAAATTTCTAAGTTATATCTCCCGAACTCTGTAACCACTTTCTATTTTACTTCCAGCATAACAAGGATTGAAACACAACTCCATAATATTAATGTCATTGTTTGTGGTTCTTTCTATTTTACTTCCAGCATAACAAGGATTGAAACTTCCAAGCAAATCATTGCAATTTTTTTGAAGTTCAACTTTCTATTTTACTTCCAGCATAACAAGGATTGAAACTCACGAAGCGAATTGATTACATGTATAGATTTTACCTTTCTATTTTACTTCCAGCATAACAAGGATTGAAACTGCTTTGAGATGTCTCGTTACGGTTTTCAATTATTCTTTCTATTTTACTTCCAGCATAACAAGGATTGAAACAGTACCTTATTCATCAGCCTAATACCAAGTGCTTTTCTTTCTATTTTACTTCCAGCATAACAAGGATTGAAACGCACAATTGTTGAAATGTGGAATAGAAGGTGGTTGGCTTTCTATTTTACTTCCAGCATAACAAGGATTGAAACTTAAATAAAAAAGTATTAATATTGCATCATTCAAGCCTTTCTATTTTACTTCCAGCATAACAAGGATTGAAACAAAAAATATACAAACCCATTAAGAATTATCTTGTTCTTTCTATTTTACTTCCAGCATAACAAGGATTGAAACCTTTCCTCAAATGATACTTTATACCGAGATAAGCACTTTCTATTTTACTTCCAGCATAACAAGGATTGAAACTCAATTGTAACCGTCTTGTCAATCTCTTCAATTAAACTTTCTATTTTACTTCCAGCATAACAAGGATTGAAACATTTTTTCATAGCCTCTTCAAGATCATTATTCTCTACTTTCTATTTTACTTCCAGCATAACAAGGATTGAAACGTTGAGTCTGGTAACAAGTTGTTAAGGCGTTCAATCTTTCTATTTTACTTCCAGCATAACAAGGATTGAAACCTCTATAAGCAACTCTTAATGGATGCCATATATAATCTTTCTATTTTACTTCCAGCATAACAAGGATTGAAACCTTATAGCACTAACTATGAATAAAGAAGTAAACTCCTTTCTATTTTACTTCCAGCATAACAAGGATTGAAACAGTAATAAAGTTCTTACATGTCCTTAACCTCACAACCTTTCTATTTTACTTCCAGCATAACAAGGATTGAAACGGTATTCCAAGACCCGAAGAAGTTTTAAAACCATTTCTTTCTATTTTACTTCCAGCATAACAAGGATTGAAACAATCCGTAAAAGTTAAGGTGTCGGTTTTCTGTTTCACTTTCTATTTTACTTCCAGCATAACAAGGATTGAAACAATAAATTAGTACCCGAAATATTAAGAGTAACTCCTCTTTCTATTTTACTTCCAGCATAACAAGGATTGAAACAAAATTATACCTTTTCTTCTACCTTTTCTTCTACGTCTTTCTATTTTACTTCCAGCATAACAAGGATTGAAACCGAAAATAAATGTACAATGATGTCAGGGTCATTTCACTTTCTATTTTACTTCCAGCATAACAAGGATTGAAACGGTGTGTAGGTGTAGTGTAAGTTTTATACCCTTCTACTTTCTATTTTACTTCCAGCATAACAAGGATTGAAACCTTCTATCTGCTTTATCTTCTAACTTTTGTAAATACCTTTCTATTTTACTTCCAGCATAACAAGGATTGAAACACCGTAAAACCACACAAAGAACCTTAACTAAGTTCTTTCTATTTTACTTCCAGCATAACAAGGATTGAAACACCCTTATTACTGTGCTATGTATATGTTTGCACCTACTTTCTATTTTACTTCCAGCATAACAAGGATTGAAACTAGGTATAACTACCGTTTAACCCACAAACGTTAAAACTTTCTATTTTACTTCCAGCATAACAAGGATTGAAACTTAAATAAATAAGTATTATCTTTGAATCGTCAAACACTTTCTATTTTACTTCCAGCATAACAAGGATTGAAACAAAAACAAACTAAAAGTAACCTCAACCTTTTCAATCTTTCTATTTTACTTCCAGCATAACAAGGATTGAAACATGATAACGCTAAATTCGTGACACCGAAAACAGGACTTTCTATTTTACTTCCAGCATAACAAGGATTGAAACATGCTTCGTAAATACACACAAGAAAGTTTGCCACCTCTTTCTATTTTACTTCCAGCATAACAAGGATTGAAACTGGTTGTGGTGGTGAAGGTCGGAAAATATTAATATACTTTCTATTTTACTTCCAGCATAACAAGGATTGAAACCGTTATACGTCCCATTTGCATCTGTCATTGTTACAACTTTCTATTTTACTTCCAGCATAACAAGGATTGAAACATTTTTTAGGCTGCGATACCTACAACCGAAGGATTACTTTCTATTTTACTTCCAGCATAACAAGGATTGAAACTTTTGAAAGTCTTGTTAATTGGTTTTGTAATTGTTCTTTCCATTTTACTTCCAACATAACAAGGATTGAAACAGTATTAAGTTTGACAACTTGGACACGCCTAACGCTCTTTCCATTTTACTTCCAACATAACAAGGATTGAAACTTGAAACAATTATGTTAGTAGTGTCAATACTAAAAGCTTTCCATTTTACTTCCAACATAACAAGGATTGAAACTTCAAGGAAGTTACCCAAAAGTAAAGCACGTACCACCTTTCCATTTTACTTCCAACATAACAAGGATTGAAACCCTAACACGCACGAACACGAAGTAGTTTATACTGTGCTTTCCATTTTACTTCCAACATAACAAGGATTGAAACATAAATCCATATCAAACTAAACCTTTAACCCATCTTTCCATTTTACTTCCAACATAACAAGGATTGAAACATCGCTCCCTTTCTTTTATATCTTGAAAGTCAGATACTTTCCATTTTACTTCCAACATAACAAGGATTGAAACTGATTTGTCCTGACTTTTGCATTTGATTAGTTCTTCTTTCCATTTTACTTCCAACATAACAAGGATTGAAACTATGATTGTGATATACCAAATTTACAAGGTGTTTACCTTTCCATTTTACTTCCAACATAACAAGGATTGAAACTTCTAACTAAATTAAATATTACTGTTAAGACAACTACTTTCCATTTTACTTCCAACATAACAAGGATTGAAACCGCAAAATAGTAATTATCAGGTGTGGACATAGTGTACTTTCCATTTTACTTCCAACATAACAAGGATTGAAACCGCCACTACAAAAAAGACAAACAAAAGTTAATAAAACTTTCCATTTTACTTCCAACATAACAAGGATTGAAACAGTTTTTTGCGCTGTCTCCTGTCTTTACCGTTTGCGTCTTTCCATTTTACTTCCAACATAACAAGGATTGAAACCAGAGCTGGTCACTCTATTATGAATCTTGATTGGCGTCTTTCCATTTTACTTCCAACATAACAAGGATTGAAACTGTTTGTGGCTGAGACAAGGCTGTTGTCAGCTTTTCCTTTCCATTTTACTTCCAACATAACAAGGATTGAAACCCTAAAAAGTGTAAATCTATATCATACCTATCAGACTTTCCATTTTACTTCCAACATAACAAGGATTGAAACAAAGTAACTTTGTTGCTCCTACCTTACCTTGTTTCACTTTCCATTTTACTTCCAACATAACAAGGATTGAAACATAAGGATCGACCTTATCCTGCACGTGAAGCACAGCCCTTTCCATTTTACTTCCAACATAACAAGGATTGAAACTAGTGGATGATTTGATTACCACCATTCCAATTTTTTCTTTCCATTTTACTTCCAACATAACAAGGATTGAAACTCATAGAATACGATCATAGGTTTGCCCAACTCGATTCTTTCCATTTTACTTCCAACATAACAAGGATTGAAACTTCATCAACTAGGAGAAAGGCTAGGTCCCTTTCAGCTTTCCATTTTACTTCCAACATAACAAGGATTGAAACTAGGTAGTGGAGGCTACCACTGTTGCCTATCCATACTTTCCATTTTACTTCCAACATAACAAGGATTGAAACTACCAATTTCTTTGTCTTTCAGTAAAGTGTCCTGTGCTTTCCATTTTACTTCCAACATAACAAGGATTGAAACAAAGTTTGTTTGGCGTGTTAATTGCGTCACCAAAAACTTTCCATTTTACTTCCAACATAACAAGGATTGAAACGAAGATGCACAAGAATTTGGAAAAGCCATGTCTCACTTTCCATTTTACTTCCAACATAACAAGGATTGAAACTTATATTCTCCCTTATTAAATACGCCATACATGTAACTTTCCATTTTACTTCCAACATAACAAGGATTGAAACTGCTTACATTCCAAGTCATTGAAAGTAACAGCAGTACTTTCCATTTTACTTCCAACATAACAAGGATTGAAACAATCAGAAAATTCACTTGCCTCTTTACCTTTATCTCCTTTCCATTTTACTTCCAACATAACAAGGATTGAAACAGTATTCAATACAGCCCGTATGTTTGTAATCATAGAGCTTTCCATTTTACTTCCAACATAACAAGGATTGAAACGTGTCGAAACTGCAAAACCTCTCCCATAATTTGCCTCTTTCCATTTTACTTCCAACATAACAAGGATTGAAACAAAGATTCTATTGAATCAATAATATTCATTTTTTCATCTTTCCATTTTACTTCCAACATAACAAGGATTGAAACTACAATCTAATCCAATATATCCTTCGTTAGTTACTACTTTCCATTTTACTTCCAACATAACAAGGATTGAAACTGCTGAAACAGTTGATAACTTAGCTTGGCTCGATGGCTTTCCATTTTACTTCCAACATAACAAGGATTGAAACATCATCCTGTTTGCAAGGGAGTTGAACGATGAAAGGCTTTCCATTTTACTTCCAACATAACAAGGATTGAAACAGTTGAAGCATTTTATTGTAGGTTAAATTGTCTTTACTTTCCATTTTACTTCCAACATAACAAGGATTGAAACATCAGCTTGTAACTTATCATATAGATGAAAATAGAGACTTTCCATTTTACTTCCAACATAACAAGGATTGAAACTAGGCTTATCCTCTTTGTAGATAAAGTAAGAACATTCTTTCCATTTTACTTCCAACATAACAAGGATTGAAACTCAAATAGTCCAGCATCAATAGCCTCTCTAAAATCTCTTTCCATTTTACTTCCAACATAACAAGGATTGAAACCCAAGAACAACTATATAGAAGAACATACCATATCTTCTTTCCATTTTACTTCCAACATAACAAGGATTGAAACTGACCATTCGCCTATAAATATATTCTGATGACACCGCTTTCCATTTTACTTCCAACATAACAAGGATTGAAACAAGAAGTAGATGGATATAAACTTGAAATGGATCAAGCTTTCCATTTTACTTCCAACATAACAAGGATTGAAACATGGTCATAAATAATAGAAAACGTTATTCTCACTTACTTTCCATTTTACTTCCAACATAACAAGGATTGAAACTTAGACAAAGCCTCTTCGAGAGGAGAGTATTCAATACTTTCCATTTTACTTCCAACATAACAAGGATTGAAACAGAATACAGTGGCAAAAAAAGATATTGATGAAGAGCTTTCCATTTTACTTCCAACATAACAAGGATTGAAACTAAAGAAGTCACTAAATAGAAAAAGGGTATTTAACCTTTCCATTTTACTTCCAACATAACAAGGATTGAAACGAGGTCTCAGTTGGATTTGAACCAACGTATCTAGACTTTCCATTTTACTTCCAACATAACAAGGATTGAAACAGATAAATAATAAAGAAGAAGTTCTTAGGCAAGCATCTTTCCATTTTACTTCCAACATAACAAGGATTGAAACATAAGATTCTTCTTCTAATGTTGTTACAAAATAGTTCTTTCCATTTTACTTCCAACATAACAAGGATTGAAACGAATGTTGTTTGGTTAAGGTGTATGGCACACCTCCACTTTCCATTTTACTTCCAACATAACAAGGATTGAAACTGCGACAAATTTCACGGCAACAAGAATAATTCCTGCTTTCCATTTTACTTCCAACATAACAAGGATTGAAACTGTAGAAGATGAGTTTTCACATACGCACGATACCTGCTTTCCATTTTACTTCCAACATAACAAGGATTGAAACAAAAAATCAATATCTAAAAAAGATATTATTATTGACTTTCCATTTTACTTCCAACATAACAAGGATTGAAACTATATTCTGAAGGCTATACTTTTTCAACAATGCCAACTTTCCATTTTACTTCCAACATAACAAGGATTGAAACCTTCTCTATTAATTGGTTCATAACCACCAGTCTTCACTTTCCATTTTACTTCCAACATAACAAGGATTGAAACTCCTCTACCTTTCCTATATTGTGCTAGAAATAAATACTTTCCATTTTACTTCCAACATAACAAGGATTGAAACTCAACTATATCGCTTATGTTATCTAATATATCTGACTTTCCATTTTACTTCCAACATAACAAGGATTGAAACATATATCGGATTGTTTCAGCCCAGAAACCATGTTTTCTTTCCATTTTACTTCCAACATAACAAGGATTGAAACTTAAAAAGAATTGAAGAGATAGAACCTCTCCTGAAAACTTTCCATTTTACTTCCAACATAACAAGGATTGAAACTATCGAAGGCTTTCTTCATCTTCACTTTGACAGTGACTTTCCATTTTACTTCCAACATAACAAGGATTGAAACTAGAAGTCCTTATATAGATGCTGATTTGTATAGCGCTTTCCATTTTACTTCCAACATAACAAGGATTGAAACTGACATCAGCTGTATCTCGGTGTAGAGCCATATCATATTTACTTTCCATTTTACTTCCAACATAACAAGGATTGAAACGGAGATTGTTTCAATAACCACAAGTAGTAAAGATAACTTTCCATTTTACTTCCAACATAACAAGGATTGAAACTGACCATTCGCCTATAAATATATTCTGATGACACCGCTTTCCATTTTACTTCCAACATAACAAGGATTGAAACTTAGATCGCCATTGCCATCAGTAATATTAACAGGCCTTTCCATTTTACTTCCAACATAACAAGGATTGAAACAGTAATGTGAAGGTTATTAAGCAACCTCCTTGTTTCCTTTCCATTTTACTTCCAACATAACAAGGATTGAAACTCAGAAATATCTCTTAATGCACATTAGGGATATTGGCTTTCCATTTTACTTCCAACATAACAAGGATTGAAACGAAATAACTCGTTTTACTTACTGTCCCGGACATAACTTTCCATTTTACTTCCAACATAACAAGGATTGAAACTAATTCAATAGAAGACGAATTGTCTGAAGATATTTCCTTTCCATTTTACTTCCAACATAACAAGGATTGAAACCCTAAATCTTTGTTAAATTCAGCTATAAATGATTTTCTTTCCATTTTACTTCCAACATAACAAGGATTGAAACTAACTTACCTGATAGTATCAGGGTCGGTGCTTGGCTTTCCATTTTACTTCCAACATAACAAGGATTGAAACCCATCTACCAATTCAGTAGAATCTGATATTCTAATACTTTCCATTTTACTTCCAACATAACAAGGATTGAAACACGGAAACCTACGATTTGTAGATAAAAGACTGTTACTTTCCATTTTACTTCCAACATAACAAGGATTGAAACTCAATGATTTCTCCCTTGAATCCAACCTCTTTGAATCTTTCCATTTTACTTCCAACATAACAAGGATTGAAACTAACATTATAGCTTATATATACAATAAATAAAAAATTCTTTCCATTTTACTTCCAACATAACAAGGATTGAAACACGACTTTGATCATCTCTTTCATCAAGACCAGTCATCTTTCCATTTTACTTCCAACATAACAAGGATTGAAACGGTGAATCGCTTACGCCATCCAAGAACGGTGATAACTTTCCATTTTACTTCCAACATAACAAGGATTGAAACTTGCAGATGAGGGCGTTGTTGGAGACTTTCTTGTACTTTCCATTTTACTTCCAACATAACAAGGATTGAAACCCTTTTCCTATAAAGTTGGGAATGTCAAGATGTTTGACTTTCCATTTTACTTCCAACATAACAAGGATTGAAACGTGGTACTGTCTACTGATAGACAACAGCAAAAAAAGCTTTCCATTTTACTTCCAACATAACAAGGATTGAAACGGAATCTATATATTCTAAAGTCTTTTCCAATATTAACTTTCCATTTTACTTCCAACATAACAAGGATTGAAACAGTGTATTTCGCTTATGTACAGAACAATATCCAGACTTTCCATTTTACTTCCAACATAACAAGGATTGAAACAAATGAAAGGTCTGCATTCTGGTATAGCAATATCACTTTCCATTTTACTTCCAACATAACAAGGATTGAAACAAGGGCTCAAAGATGTTGCAGTAATTGGAGCCAAACTTTCCATTTTACTTCCAACATAACAAGGATTGAAACCCTGAAAGACAAAACCCATAGCTTTGATTTTCATCACTTTCCATTTTACTTCCAACATAACAAGGATTGAAACGCTTCTGAATATTGAGATATGTCAATAGAGCTTAATCTTTCCATTTTACTTCCAACATAACAAGGATTGAAACTTGACAGAAGCAGATGGATTAAGCGGTAGAAATGTTCTTTCCATTTTACTTCCAACATAACAAGGATTGAAACAATTTGGAGATGATAAGGAGCGAGCATCATATATTCTTTCCATTTTACTTCCAACATAACAAGGATTGAAACTATTTGTAAATAAGTGGTGACCATCTTGAATGACAGCTTTCCATTTTACTTCCAACATAACAAGGATTGAAACTTGGTGCCTCTGCCTTATAATATGATGAAGGTGTTCTTTCCATTTTACTTCCAACATAACAAGGATTGAAACGCCACAAGTATGCTTACGAAAGAAATAACTTCGATCTTTCCATTTTACTTCCAACATAACAAGGATTGAAACATTGTTCTAATCTGGCAGTAAGCGCACCAAATTCAACCTTTCCATTTTACTTCCAACATAACAAGGATTGAAACATCTTGCAAGGAAAATAGAATGACAAATACTCCACTCTTTCCATTTTACTTCCAACATAACAAGGATTGAAACTAAAGATATTTATTTCTTCCTTTTCGCCACATTCCGCTTTCCATTTTACTTCCAACATAACAAGGATTGAAACATTCTGGCATCATTGTTTCGCTAAATTAAAGATTCCTTTCCATTTTACTTCCAACATAACAAGGATTGAAACAGATTTGGAAAGTACACCTATATCATATAGGTATATCTTTCCATTTTACTTCCAACATAACAAGGATTGAAACTGATTTCATCTCAATATCTGGAATAGATAGTAGAACTTTCCATTTTACTTCCAACATAACAAGGATTGAAACGCTCCAATACCGTCTCATTGATTTCTACAAACGTAGCTTTCCATTTTACTTCCAACATAACAAGGATTGAAACATACAACAAAGGATTTAAAGAACGAGCATGAGTTTCTTTCCATTTTACTTCCAACATAACAAGGATTGAAACGAAAGCCCTTTAAGCTACCTCCAAGCCCCCCAACAGGCTTTCCATTTTACTTCCAACATAACAAGGATTGAAACCTCTATAAGCAACTCTTAATGGATGCCATATATAACTTTCCATTTTACTTCCAACATAACAAGGATTGAAACCATCGACGACCTTCGCAAAAGCTCCATACGTGCCGACTTTCCATTTTACTTCCAACATAACAAGGATTGAAACCTTTTTGAAATTACCTTTTCAGGTCTACACGAACAGCTTTCCATTTTACTTCCAACATAACAAGGATTGAAACATTGATATTGTTGCATCTCGCAAAGAAAAGCACCTTCTTTCCATTTTACTTCCAACATAACAAGGATTGAAACACCATACCGAAGAAAACTTAAGTCAAGGCTCCAATTCTTTCCATTTTACTTCCAACATAACAAGGATTGAAACACGCCAGTTTTGACCCTGATACGCCTATCTTTGACACTTTCCATTTTACTTCCAACATAACAAGGATTGAAACAGGAATGGTGGGCATTGCCTTTGACCAATTAGATAGCTTTCCATTTTACTTCCAACATAACAAGGATTGAAACGGCAAAAATGTATAAAAATCCAACAATCATTGCTATCTTTCCATTTTACTTCCAACATAACAAGGATTGAAACGGCAAAAATGTATAAAAATCCAACAATCATTGCTATCTTTCCATTTTACTTCCAACATAACAAGGATTGAAACTAAGCTCATATTGAGAACGTAGAGAAAGTGAAGATTCTTTCCATTTTACTTCCAACATAACAAGGATTGAAACGACAATGTCTCTTCGAATCTCTTTGGGTATCTCTTTCTTTCCATTTTACTTCCAACATAACAAGGATTGAAACGAGGTGTTCGATTCAAAACACGTTGTTTCCTCAATTCTTTCCATTTTACTTCCAACATAACAAGGATTGAAACACTAACTTTTGATTTGCCTCTTGTTCAATTACAGTCTTTCCATTTTACTTCCAACATAACAAGGATTGAAACTTAGAAGAATATTAATTATTGTAAATTTGCTCTTATCTTTCCATTTTACTTCCAACATAACAAGGATTGAAACAAGACATTACGCTCTTAGTGGGCGATCAAGGTTGTGCTTTCCATTTTACTTCCAACATAACAAGGATTGAAACTAATTGGATTAAACTTATTAAATGTTCCAATCAGTCTTTCCATTTTACTTCCAACATAACAAGGATTGAAACTTGATCATTCTGAAATTATTAATTACAAATTAAAATCTTTCCATTTTACTTCCAACATAACAAGGATTGAAACGATCATTGGCAAATGGAAATAGATGATTCCATTATACTTTCCATTTTACTTCCAACATAACAAGGATTGAAACATGAAAAAACCCGCTTGATGAAATTATCAAGCGGGTCTTTCCATTTTACTTCCAACATAACAAGGATTGAAACTTAGAAAACCCTACGTAGAATTAACTACGTAGGGCTTTCCATTTTACTTCCAACATAACAAGGATTGAAACAGAGCAATATTACGGCGTTATTTTTTCCGACTTAACCTTTCCATTTTACTTCCAACATAACAAGGATTGAAACTAATTGTCTTGCAATTTTTACACTCTTTCTTTTTTACTTTCCATTTTACTTCCAACATAACAAGGATTGAAACAATATTCTTCTCTATAAGAACCCCCTTCAAATATACCTTTCCATTTTACTTCCAACATAACAAGGATTGAAACATCTTCCGTCTAAATGCTCTAATCTTATTGTTCCTCTTTCCATTTTACTTCCAACATAACAAGGATTGAAACTGAAAAAGAAACTAAGATAAAGAAATATGAAAAATTCTTTCCATTTTACTTCCAACATAACAAGGATTGAAACTGAAGTCTTTTTTGCCAACCTTTTTCTTAGGCACACTTTCCATTTTACTTCCAACATAACAAGGATTGAAACAAACATAATCTTTCCCCTTCTGGGAAATATTCATACTTTCCATTTTACTTCCAACATAACAAGGATTGAAACACACATAAAATAAAAGACGATGGCTATAATGCGAGCTTTCCATTTTACTTCCAACATAACAAGGATTGAAACGATTTAAGACCTTTTTTGATAAATAAGTCCCTAATTCTTTCCATTTTACTTCCAACATAACAAGGATTGAAACAGTACTCTAAAGCCTTATTTGCTTTTGATGGACTGCCTTTCCATTTTACTTCCAACATAACAAGGATTGAAACATCAAATCGGCAACAGTAACATCATCTGAAACTTTGCTTTCCATTTTACTTCCAACATAACAAGGATTGAAACAACATGACAACTATTATAGGCTTGCTACTCGTTATGCTTTCCATTTTACTTCCAACATAACAAGGATTGAAACTTGGCATCGAAACAACTTCTTTCTTGTTGATGCTTACTTTCCATTTTACTTCCAACATAACAAGGATTGAAACCAACAAAGGCATTATGAAGCGTAAAAAGTTTCCTAACTTTCCATTTTACTTCCAACATAACAAGGATTGAAACATGAAGAAGGTTCTGTAATTGAAGGGAAGGACGATTCTTTCCATTTTACTTCCAACATAACAAGGATTGAAACTGTGTTTGCCCCAAACACGTCTTTTGTTTACATCGTCTTTCCATTTTACTTCCAACATAACAAGGATTGAAACTAATCAACTGTACTAACATTTACATAAGGAACACGACTTTCCATTTTACTTCCAACATAACAAGGATTGAAACCCCATCGGTACACTCGAGAAAAAGAAATTAAAAGCCTTTCCATTTTACTTCCAACATAACAAGGATTGAAACTGGAAAAAATAGAAATGGACTTAAACCAAAGTTTCGCTTTCCATTTTACTTCCAACATAACAAGGATTGAAACTCTTGGCGTGCCTTTTCTTCTTTTTCCGCCTGTGTTCTTTCCATTTTACTTCCAACATAACAAGGATTGAAACCCACAAAATTTGAAAAGTACACAGGTGTCGATGAAAACTTTCCATTTTACTTCCAACATAACAAGGATTGAAACTAGGAATAAGGACATACAGGAGTTTCATGCTGCTATACTTTCCATTTTACTTCCAACATAACAAGGATTGAAACTAGCAAAATGACTAAGAAAAAGACATAAAAAAGAATCTTTCCATTTTACTTCCAACATAACAAGGATTGAAACTCTAAGATTGTACAAAATTGGGATATAGTAGAACACCTTTCCATTTTACTTCCAACATAACAAGGATTGAAACATACTTGAACTTCACCCTCTAATGTTTTAATTCTATCTTTCCATTTTACTTCCAACATAACAAGGATTGAAACTGAGAAATAAAAGAGGCTGTAATTAATGGCAAAATACTTTCCATTTTACTTCCAACATAACAAGGATTGAAACCAAATCAAATGTTTGTAAACATTGTTGCGTTATATTCTTTCCATTTTACTTCCAACATAACAAGGATTGAAACCCAAAGAAATGAAAGGTGATTATAAGGCACAAGCTGCTTTCCATTTTACTTCCAACATAACAAGGATTGAAACAATATTATGCCAACATCAATTAAAAAACAAGAACAACTTTCCATTTTACTTCCAACATAACAAGGATTGAAACTCACTCCCTTTCATACCACTAAGATAGTCTATTTTTCTTTCCATTTTACTTCCAACATAACAAGGATTGAAACTGGAGATTCAACAACAACACCAACCACAACAGCGGCTTTCCATTTTACTTCCAACATAACAAGGATTGAAACAAAAAAGTAGCCAAGAATCCTGATGATAAAGAAGATCTTTCCATTTTACTTCCAACATAACAAGGATTGAAACAAATTTTCTTGCGAAGCATTTCAACCTGTTCAGGTCTTTCCATTTTACTTCCAACATAACAAGGATTGAAACATTGTCTTCTGAATTTGTTGGTTTTTGGTTTTTTTCTTTCCATTTTACTTCCAACATAACAAGGATTGAAACGCTTTGCAATGATGGATTGCTGCTTGCTCATTGCCCTTTCCATTTTACTTCCAACATAACAAGGATTGAAACAACCAGAAGAATTCCCTGCCAATAGGTCGTTATAGACTTTCCATTTTACTTCCAACATAACAAGGATTGAAACAACTAACCGCTATGGTAATCGGTGTTGTGGGTGTTCTTTCCATTTTACTTCCAACATAACAAGGATTGAAACGCTATTGCCTTGCCCATTTCAAGATTGTAATATGGACTTTCCATTTTACTTCCAACATAACAAGGATTGAAACCAACACCACCACCATCCAAGTCTATGAAATATATTACTTTCCATTTTACTTCCAACATAACAAGGATTGAAACCACACCTGCCTTTGAACTTATATAATGTGCTTGTTCTTTCCATTTTACTTCCAACATAACAAGGATTGAAACATAACTAAAAAAAACAATATGGCGGATACTATAAAACTTTCCATTTTACTTCCAACATAACAAGGATTGAAACTTAGTAAGTGATTAGGAGTTGCACTAAGACATATTCTTTCCATTTTACTTCCAACATAACAAGGATTGAAACAAGCCTACTTTGTAACATTATAGAAAAGTGGAGGCCTTTCCATTTTACTTCCAACATAACAAGGATTGAAACGGTCAAATGCAGTAGCTTCTCCAATCAAAACCTCCTCTTTCCATTTTACTTCCAACATAACAAGGATTGAAACGCAGCTTCTTGGCAGCTTGCCAATAGGGGAGTTGCTCTTTCCATTTTACTTCCAACATAACAAGGATTGAAACACCTTTCCAGATGGTTCTGGAATGACTACGATGACCCTTTCCATTTTACTTCCAACATAACAAGGATTGAAACGATGCAAATACATGTCCGAAGTTACCTACCAATGCACTTTCCATTTTACTTCCAACATAACAAGGATTGAAACTTGCCTTTCTGTTCTCAAAGATACACTAATTAATTTCTTTCCATTTTACTTCCAACATAACAAGGATTGAAACGCAATATTATTCCACTACATCTATCCAGTTGCGCCACTTTCCATTTTACTTCCAACATAACAAGGATTGAAACATTGATTGAAATACAATGTTGCTTGATCGCTTTTTCTTTCCATTTTACTTCCAACATAACAAGGATTGAAACTGCTATATATGGTGACATCTGTATTGACTCTTTGCCTTTCCATTTTACTTCCAACATAACAAGGATTGAAACATATAAAATAATCGCAGCTTCTAATCTTGCACTTGATCTTTCCATTTTACTTCCAACATAACAAGGATTGAAACTAAAATACAGCCTTAATGGGTGCAATCCTTGAAAGTCTTTCCATTTTACTTCCAACATAACAAGGATTGAAACAAGCCCAAAAGCAGCAGGGGGGAAGTAAGTTGGTACTTTCCATTTTACTTCCAACATAACAAGGATTGAAACTCGGCTGCACCCTTGTTGGCGTCAACCCCTGATTGACTTTCCATTTTACTTCCAACATAACAAGGATTGAAACTATGCTTCGTTGAAGTCAGGAACTAACCCCCGAATCCTTTCCATTTTACTTCCAACATAACAAGGATTGAAACAAAAGAAATTTGTTTGAAAGTTGATGGATTAGCAGCCTTTCCATTTTACTTCCAACATAACAAGGATTGAAACATATAAATAACTTTTCCTGCCTTGCAGTAAATTTCACTTTCCATTTTACTTCCAACATAACAAGGATTGAAACAGTTATATTTGTAGTAGCCCACCTTCATTTAGATGCACTTTCCATTTTACTTCCAACATAACAAGGATTGAAACACTCTAATTCTGTAAGTTCTCTTGCTTGCCTTTCTCTTTCCATTTTACTTCCAACATAACAAGGATTGAAACGATGGAGGCAAGTACACAAGGCTAACCAAAGCAAGCCTTTCCATTTTACTTCCAACATAACAAGGATTGAAACCCGTCTATAAAGTTATAGATTTGCCTTACTGCCACCTTTCCATTTTACTTCCAACATAACAAGGATTGAAACTAATAAGTCGAAGCGGTTGTACCTTTTCTCCAATTCCTTTCCATTTTACTTCCAACATAACAAGGATTGAAACTATTAGTTCCTAAATCAGAAGTGAAGAGTCTATCTCTTTCCATTTTACTTCCAACATAACAAGGATTGAAACATTAATTCTTCACTTCTACCAAGTTGGTCATCATCCACTTTCCATTTTACTTCCAACATAACAAGGATTGAAACAGATTGCAGAAACGACAAACAAAGATATTATCTTGCTTTCCATTTTACTTCCAACATAACAAGGATTGAAACGCAAATACCAAAAGCCAAGTTCAAGCAAGAATATGGCTTTCCATTTTACTTCCAACATAACAAGGATTGAAACGTTGCCCTTTCAGCATCACGACGAGCCTTTGTGTTTCTTTCCATTTTACTTCCAACATAACAAGGATTGAAACAAGAGATGGTGTTATCATCAAAGGTTTCGGGATCAGCTTTCCATTTTACTTCCAACATAACAAGGATTGAAACTCGGCTGCACCCTTGTTGGCGTCAACCCCTGATTGACTTTCCATTTTACTTCCAACATAACAAGGATTGAAACCAGCACTAAGCCCCTAATTCATAACAATGTACTACGCTTTCCATTTTACTTCCAACATAACAAGGATTGAAACACTGATTAATCAGAACTAATAGATTTGATAGGTCGCTTTCCATTTTACTTCCAACATAACAAGGATTGAAACGCAAATACCAAAAGCCAAGTTCAAGCAAGAATATGGCTTTCCATTTTACTTCCAACATAACAAGGATTGAAACAACCAGAAGAATTCCCTGCCAATAGGTCGTTATAGACTTTCCATTTTACTTCCAACATAACAAGGATTGAAACCCAATAACTTATTTTTTTTACAAAATCTATTAGTGCTTTCCATTTTACTTCCAACATAACAAGGATTGAAACATTGTTCTAATCTGGCAGTAAGCGCACCAAATTCTACTTTCCATTTTACTTCCAACATAACAAGGATTGAAACGCTTATCACATAGCTCCGTTAAATACGGGTCATTGCCTTTCCATTTTACTTCCAACATAACAAGGATTGAAACAGGATTACTTCATCGACAGCATCATTAGGGGCTTTTCTTTCCATTTTACTTCCAACATAACAAGGATTGAAACATTCAAATTGAAAAAAGCCACTATAATAATAGTTATCTTTCCATTTTACTTCCAACATAACAAGGATTGAAACCTTGATAATTCGGTTTTTGAAATTCATTATTTTGAACTTTCCATTTTACTTCCAACATAACAAGGATTGAAACAATTTCCATCAACATACAGCAGGAGTAATTCCCTTGCTTTCCATTTTACTTCCAACATAACAAGGATTGAAACATTATTATAGTTTTAATTAAGAAAGTTTTGCCTAAATCTTTCCATTTTACTTCCAACATAACAAGGATTGAAACTGTGGCATAAAAAACGGCACACAATACCTTTGTACTCTTTCCATTTTACTTCCAACATAACAAGGATTGAAACAGTGATGGCAGTGGGCAAGGCATCATTCAAATACTACTTTCCATTTTACTTCCAACATAACAAGGATTGAAACTAAAGATATTTATTTCTTCCTTTTCGCCACATTCCGCTTTCCATTTTACTTCCAACATAACAAGGATTGAAACATTGATATAGTTGTGGAACTCTTCGAGCAAAGTAAACTTTCCATTTTACTTCCAACATAACAAGGATTGAAACAGCCCTTTGGCAAATTCCTGACCACATAATCACTTGGCTTTCCATTTTACTTCCAACATAACAAGGATTGAAACATCCATCAAATAACTTTTTTAAGACCAAGCGATAATCTTTCCATTTTACTTCCAACATAACAAGGATTGAAACTCTCCAAACAAACGATAGTGACGAATATATGTCAAACTTTCCATTTTACTTCCAACATAACAAGGATTGAAACTTATTCCCTCATGTTGTTCTTACCGTTTATAAATTCTTTCCATTTTACTTCCAACATAACAAGGATTGAAACACTTTTGTTTAGTTCTTGATATTATTTTATATTAGCCTTTCCATTTTACTTCCAACATAACAAGGATTGAAACACATCTCATAAGCATTGTCGTACTCGTCTGTATCTTCTTTCCATTTTACTTCCAACATAACAAGGATTGAAACTTGGAAAAAGAGAAAAACGAATTTGTTTCTTTTGATCTTTCCATTTTACTTCCAACATAACAAGGATTGAAACGGTCTTTGCAAATGCTAAACTGTCCATTTGTTACATCTTTCCATTTTACTTCCAACATAACAAGGATTGAAACGTCACTGTCGTAGCATTATGAAGAATCAGGATGGACTTTCCATTTTACTTCCAACATAACAAGGATTGAAACTGTGGCATAAAAAACGGCACACAATACCTTTGTACTGTCTTTCCATTTTACTTCCAACATAACAAGGATTGAAACATATCCTGCAACGCCAGAGCATTATCTCCACTATCCTTTCCATTTTACTTCCAACATAACAAGGATTGAAACTCGAAGGTGTACAGGAAAGGCTGCAAATAACACAAACTTTCCATTTTACTTCCAACATAACAAGGATTGAAACACCTTACAACTATATGGATTATAGATAGAGTTCAAGCTTTCCATTTTACTTCCAACATAACAAGGATTGAAACACCCGTTCCACTTCTCCAAAAAGTACGGTTTATATCTTTCCATTTTACTTCCAACATAACAAGGATTGAAACTACAGAATAGAGGAAATGTCTATGGATAGGTTTAACTTTCCATTTTACTTCCAACATAACAAGGATTGAAACGAAAAAGTTGAGTACATGCATACGGCTTTTGATAAGGCTTTCCATTTTACTTCCAACATAACAAGGATTGAAACTAATAGTACTTATTATAATTGTACTACTGTATCCTACTTTCCATTTTACTTCCAACATAACAAGGATTGAAACCTGTGGATTTTACATCCTTAGAAACAACTCCATTGACTTTCCATTTTACTTCCAACATAACAAGGATTGAAACGAAAATCCTGAGAGAGAACAAGTTGATGGCATTCACTTTCCATTTTACTTCCAACATAACAAGGATTGAAACGAAATATCTACACCAATGTATTGGACAACCATCACGACTTTCCATTTTACTTCCAACATAACAAGGATTGAAACAAAAAATAAGTAACCGCATGAAGTTCTTTCAAGCTGCTTTCCATTTTACTTCCAACATAACAAGGATTGAAACCTGCGGTCATTACTTCGCCACCAAGATTTTTCAAAACTTTCCATTTTACTTCCAACATAACAAGGATTGAAACGATGGTGACATTATATTAAAACCTGGTGGCTATTGGCTTTCCATTTTACTTCCAACATAACAAGGATTGAAACCAACAGACTGGTTTTGTAAAATGATGGTGCTGCTTCTTTCCATTTTACTTCCAACATAACAAGGATTGAAACGGCGATGGTAATGTACAGTATGCTAAATTGATAGATCTTTCCATTTTACTTCCAACATAACAAGGATTGAAACATCAAAATCATAATCAGATGAAAATAGCGATTTACACTTTCCATTTTACTTCCAACATAACAAGGATTGAAACGCCTTCTGGTAAGCGTCGGCTTTTTTTCCGATATACCTTTCCATTTTACTTCCAACATAACAAGGATTGAAACTTTTGATAGTGAAAGCATGAATCCAAGAATGAAAGACTTTCCATTTTACTTCCAACATAACAAGGATTGAAACGACTCATCGTTAGGTTATCTAACGATTCTCCGCTACCTTTCCATTTTACTTCCAACATAACAAGGATTGAAACACAATATCTATCTCATCACCAGATATTAAGTAATACTTTCCATTTTACTTCCAACATAACAAGGATTGAAACACTTACACCCCATTTCTTGTACTTATATTTAAATCACTTTCCATTTTACTTCCAACATAACAAGGATTGAAACCTTGGGCGAAATAAAAGATCAGATAGAAGCCTATAACTTTCCATTTTACTTCCAACATAACAAGGATTGAAACAGAGAAGATAAATGTGGTGAATAATTATTTAATTTACTTTCCATTTTACTTCCAACATAACAAGGATTGAAACTTTGAGCATTTAAACGCCCAACTTCTTTTTCAGAGGCTTTCCATTTTACTTCCAACATAACAAGGATTGAAACATAAAGCATCTCTTCGTCGCTTTAAATCTTTCATTCTTTCCATTTTACTTCCAACATAACAAGGATTGAAACTTATGCCAATAACAATCAAAATGATGAGAGAGGACCCTTTCCATTTTACTTCCAACATAACAAGGATTGAAACCTGATTATTTTTTGCTTCTTACCATCATGATATATTCTTTCCATTTTACTTCCAACATAACAAGGATTGAAACCTGATTATTTTTTGCTTCTTACCATCATGATATATTCTTTCCATTTTACTTCCAACATAACAAGGATTGAAACATTGATATAGTTGTGGAACTCTTCGAGCAAAGTAAACTTTCCATTTTACTTCCAACATAACAAGGATTGAAACTTATAACAATCTTATTGAAGTAGAATATACGAACAGCTTTCCATTTTACTTCCAACATAACAAGGATTGAAACTTCAATGAATGCTAATCTTATTCCGACTACTCAATACTTTCCATTTTACTTCCAACATAACAAGGATTGAAACGAAAAGTATATCCCTGTGTGGGGTATATTTGTTATTCTTTCCATTTTACTTCCAACATAACAAGGATTGAAACTTTTCACTTGGCTTCTTGTAAGGTTGCTTGCTATAACTTTCCATTTTACTTCCAACATAACAAGGATTGAAACTAAATTACAACGAAATTGCAAACAAATTTGAAGTACTTTCCATTTTACTTCCAACATAACAAGGATTGAAACTAATCAAGCAATGTCATCTCCTGTAAGTTTGAATACTTTCCATTTTACTTCCAACATAACAAGGATTGAAACGTTAATGATGGACAGGACTATTTCTTTTCAAGAAGACTTTCCATTTTACTTCCAACATAACAAGGATTGAAACATGAATCCAAGAATAATTCCAAACCACCATAGTATCCTTTCCATTTTACTTCCAACATAACAAGGATTGAAACAAGAAACATACTCCAATGAATTAGAAAATGAAAGTCTTTCCATTTTACTTCCAACATAACAAGGATTGAAACTGAATATACTATTGAGGGCAGATTTACAAATTTTGACTTTCCATTTTACTTCCAACATAACAAGGATTGAAACGCCGACGCAACAGCACAACTTCTTTGGAGAGAAATTCTTTCCATTTTACTTCCAACATAACAAGGATTGAAACGTGAAATAAATGAATCTCCAATAGGAGGAATTACCGCTTTCCATTTTACTTCCAACATAACAAGGATTGAAACTGAACAACAACCAAGTCAGTTAAATTAATTGGATTTCTTTCCATTTTACTTCCAACATAACAAGGATTGAAACCCAAGTCACTACTCGCAGTATTGTTCATAACCCTTACTTTCCATTTTACTTCCAACATAACAAGGATTGAAACTACCAATAGTAATATTGACGACTCGGAGAGTCATCACTTTCCATTTTACTTCCAACATAACAAGGATTGAAACACAGGTCCCAGTGCATATGGACCTTAGTTCCAGGTCCCTTTCCATTTTACTTCCAACATAACAAGGATTGAAACCATAAACAGTCCATACGGATGTGTCGCACTAAATTGCTTTCCATTTTACTTCCAACATAACAAGGATTGAAACTGGTGATTCTTGGCATATTGCTATAGATGATTATCACTTTCCATTTTACTTCCAACATAACAAGGATTGAAACTTAGTCTCATTATTTGCCGTATCTATAAGCCACTCCCTTTCCATTTTACTTCCAACATAACAAGGATTGAAACGTTATATATCCACTCCTATTCACTTTATGAACAACAACTTTCCATTTTACTTCCAACATAACAAGGATTGAAACCTTATTACAACCTTGTTTTCGTCTCCATCAACTGGACTTTCCATTTTACTTCCAACATAACAAGGATTGAAACTTAAAAAGAATTGAAGAGATAGAACCTCTCCTGAAACTTTCCATTTTACTTCCAACATAACAAGGATTGAAACACAAAAGAAGATCACAATGGCTTGACTTCTCAGTAACTTTCCATTTTACTTCCAACATAACAAGGATTGAAACATTCTTGAAAGCTCAAAAAAAGACTTAGAACAAATATTCTTTCCATTTTACTTCCAACATAACAAGGATTGAAACATTCGTTTGCCATTAACTCAAATGGTACTGATTGGGCTTTCCATTTTACTTCCAACATAACAAGGATTGAAACATAACTAAAAAAAACAATATGGCGGATACTATAAAACTTTCCATTTTACTTCCAACATAACAAGGATTGAAACATTTCTTATCTGACCGAAAAAAAATGGTTCTGCGCCTTTCCATTTTACTTCCAACATAACAAGGATTGAAACGAGCAAATAAACATAAGTTATCAACAAAATGTTAAACTTTCCATTTTACTTCCAACATAACAAGGATTGAAACTTTGCAAAAGGATCTAGTCAGCACTTAGCTTTGGGCTTTCCATTTTACTTCCAACATAACAAGGATTGAAACTACCATTCTCCTAAAGCCTCCACAATAAACACTATCCTTTCCATTTTACTTCCAACATAACAAGGATTGAAACTGACAAACCTATCGGCTGAAAATTATGTTGATGCTCTTTCCATTTTACTTCCAACATAACAAGGATTGAAACGAAAAGTATATCCCTGTGTGGGGTATATTTGTTATTCTTTCCATTTTACTTCCAACATAACAAGGATTGAAACATATTCTCTTTTTCATTGAAAAAGCACATAGCATTTCTTTCCATTTTACTTCCAACATAACAAGGATTGAAACTTGTACTAAAAATATATCACCGCTTTCAACGGAAACCCTTTCCATTTTACTTCCAACATAACAAGGATTGAAACATATTCTCTTTTTCATTGAAAAAGCACATAGCATTCTTTCCATTTTACTTCCAACATAACAAGGATTGAAACCTCTCATTGACTTGTAAATCAATTCCAAATAAACTACTTTCCATTTTACTTCCAACATAACAAGGATTGAAACTTGTAGTTACTAATAAATCTACTTTTGCGTTTACGCCTTTCCATTTTACTTCCAACATAACAAGGATTGAAACTAAAGAAACTCATAGTATATTTGCATTGTCATTGACTTTCCATTTTACTTCCAACATAACAAGGATTGAAACTGTAATGCTATCAAATTTTCATCTATATAATCAAAACTTTCCATTTTACTTCCAACATAACAAGGATTGAAACCCTATTAGGCTTTTTAGTATTTCGTTCATTATTAACTTTCCATTTTACTTCCAACATAACAAGGATTGAAACAACCTGTTTGAGTCAAAAGAGAATGAAACACTAAATCTTTCCATTTTACTTCCAACATAACAAGGATTGAAACAAACGCCTTAAATGAGCTTAAAACGTGCTTAGAATGCTTTCCATTTTACTTCCAACATAACAAGGATTGAAACCTCAGTAATGGTACATATAAACTTCCTCCTTTGCATCTTTCCATTTTACTTCCAACATAACAAGGATTGAAACTAGAAGTGGCGCAGATTTAGTAATTACTTTTGATTCTTTCCATTTTACTTCCAACATAACAAGGATTGAAACAAAAAACATTATACATATTGCAACTAATTCGCTTTTCTTTCCATTTTACTTCCAACATAACAAGGATTGAAACAGGCTTCTAAGGTCTGTTAAGGTTTCTTCTAATATTACTTTCCATTTTACTTCCAACATAACAAGGATTGAAACCCCCCAATTCGACCAACTTCTTGAAACCTTGTGAGTGCTTTCCATTTTACTTCCAACATAACAAGGATTGAAACCAATTTGGTCACTATTGTATCCCCAATGTAGCCGATCTTTCCATTTTACTTCCAACATAACAAGGATTGAAACGGCACTTCATCATCTATAAAGTTGTTAAAATTATCCTTTCCATTTTACTTCCAACATAACAAGGATTGAAACATAGAATTCCAACTTCTTGATTTACTTTGAATGGCCTTTCCATTTTACTTCCAACATAACAAGGATTGAAACATATACAAGAAGGTTTTGTAATATGTGGATTAAGACTTTCCATTTTACTTCCAACATAACAAGGATTGAAACGAAATGAAGGATTATTAAGTGAATTAATGCCTTTGACTTTCCATTTTACTTCCAACATAACAAGGATTGAAACCCTCAGAGGTGGTTACCACAGGAATCTGATACCCATCTTTCCATTTTACTTCCAACATAACAAGGATTGAAACACCAACGGTGTTTCGTATAAGTTTTATACTGATTTGCTTTCCATTTTACTTCCAACATAACAAGGATTGAAACGGACTTCTTGAATGTTTCTTATGGCATGTGGCTCTACTTTCCATTTTACTTCCAACATAACAAGGATTGAAACTCATAACGCTGCCTAACTTGGCTTTTATAGATCATTCTTTCCATTTTACTTCCAACATAACAAGGATTGAAACGAATACGAAGAAGCAACAAAAAGAATTGACGACAACCTTTCCATTTTACTTCCAACATAACAAGGATTGAAACCAACACGCTTAATTAGTGAGGGCGTTAATATCAAAACTTTCCATTTTACTTCCAACATAACAAGGATTGAAACGAATACGAAGAAGCAACAAAAAGAATTGACGACAACCTTTCCATTTTACTTCCAACATAACAAGGATTGAAACCAACACGCTTAATTAGTGAGGGCGTTAATATCAAAACTTTCCATTTTACTTCCAACATAACAAGGATTGAAACTCGCTGAAATTTGTAAGATGTAAGGAGTTCCTTGTTCTTTCCATTTTACTTCCAACATAACAAGGATTGAAACTCAATATGAGATAAACAAAGGAGAAAAGAAAATATACTTTCCATTTTACTTCCAACATAACAAGGATTGAAACATTTTGATTCTAGGGCATCAGTAGCAGAACACTTGCTTTCCATTTTACTTCCAACATAACAAGGATTGAAACGAATGGCTTAGGCTTTCTTTGGAGCGATTCAAAAACTTTCCATTTTACTTCCAACATAACAAGGATTGAAACAATTACTATTACTATTATGGTCTATCTCTTTTTGCCTTTCCATTTTACTTCCAACATAACAAGGATTGAAACGCGTCTAATTTTTCCAAGCTCGACATGTTTCTAAACTTTCCATTTTACTTCCAACATAACAAGGATTGAAACTATTGCCGTTTTTTGTTATTTGTTCTATTACAATTCTTTCCATTTTACTTCCAACATAACAAGGATTGAAACAAAAGTAGCTTGGCGCAACTTGTTTTTACTGTGTTCTTTCCATTTTACTTCCAACATAACAAGGATTGAAACAGAGGGCTATTATGAGCGAATTAAGAAAAAGTTATACTTTCCATTTTACTTCCAACATAACAAGGATTGAAACTTTTAAGATAATCAGTAACGACTTTTATATATGTCTCTTTCCATTTTACTTCCAACATAACAAGGATTGAAACATGAGATTTATGAAGGGGATGGCTTTGAGCTTAATCTTTCCATTTTACTTCCAACATAACAAGGATTGAAACTACTATGAACATAAATAATGGATACGACCAAACTGGCTTTCCATTTTACTTCCAACATAACAAGGATTGAAACATTATTTTACTTATGAACACCGATACAGCGCAAACTTTCCATTTTACTTCCAACATAACAAGGATTGAAACAGCATGCATTGGTAGAGCATCCGACTTGTAATCGGACTTTCCATTTTACTTCCAACATAACAAGGATTGAAACTAAAAAAGCCAAGCGAAAATAGCTACATTTTTGCAACTTTCCATTTTACTTCCAACATAACAAGGATTGAAACTGAACAAAAAAAATAAGAAAAAATGAGAACATTAGTCTTTCCATTTTACTTCCAACATAACAAGGATTGAAACGACGATCTTTACACAAGGGCTTACGAAGAAGTCTCGCTTTCCATTTTACTTCCAACATAACAAGGATTGAAACATCCAAATCTAAAAGCGGACATCAAAGCCCTTGAAGCTTTCCATTTTACTTCCAACATAACAAGGATTGAAACGGTACAGAAGATTGTGACGACAACGAGCCTACCATCTTTCCATTTTACTTCCAACATAACAAGGATTGAAACATCCACCGCCAGCAATATAGCCATTTTTATTATCACTTTCCATTTTACTTCCAACATAACAAGGATTGAAACATTATTAATGGATTAACAACTCCTTGCATGACCAAACTTTCCATTTTACTTCCAACATAACAAGGATTGAAACATAATATTTCAGGAGATTGGAAAACGCCTTTTGCCCTTTCCATTTTACTTCCAACATAACAAGGATTGAAACAAAAAGTCAATGTGATTTAAGCCCTCGCCATTGATTCTTTCCATTTTACTTCCAACATAACAAGGATTGAAACCAAGGAACGCACTCGCCCCCTTCTGCTGTTGGCTCTCTTTCCATTTTACTTCCAACATAACAAGGATTGAAACAGATTGCATAATAATTACTTGCCAATCCTGACTTGCCTTTCCATTTTACTTCCAACATAACAAGGATTGAAACATCAAAATTAGCAAAATGAAAGTTTTAGAAAACAAACTTTCCATTTTACTTCCAACATAACAAGGATTGAAACACAGCCATAATTGTACTATTTTCTATAATTTGTTGGCTTTCCATTTTACTTCCAACATAACAAGGATTGAAACGTTTTGTAGAAAAAACATGAGATACTATCTATTAATCTTTCCATTTTACTTCCAACATAACAAGGATTGAAACATTAAGAATATCACTAACATGGCAAAATCATTAGACTTTCCATTTTACTTCCAACATAACAAGGATTGAAACTCAAAATCTTCTGGCTTTAGCGGTCTTATGCGTTCACTTTCCATTTTACTTCCAACATAACAAGGATTGAAACCCGCATCTAAGCCATCGCTCGTAACGCCCCCTATTGCTTTCCATTTTACTTCCAACATAACAAGGATTGAAACTTAAATCTTTGTTCATATTACATAGCAATTTGGGGCTTTCCATTTTACTTCCAACATAACAAGGATTGAAACCGTCACCTCCATAGTAAAAGCGGTTCTCTTTTTCGGCTTTCCATTTTACTTCCAACATAACAAGGATTGAAACGGTAAGACTTGGAGCGAAATAACCCAAGCATTAAACTTTCCATTTTACTTCCAACATAACAAGGATTGAAACGAAACATCTTCATGGATAATCAATGAAGCCGAACGTCTTTCCATTTTACTTCCAACATAACAAGGATTGAAACTCTGTCCAATCCACTGCATTCGCCATTGCGCTGAAACTTTCCATTTTACTTCCAACATAACAAGGATTGAAACTTCTTATCTCTTCATTAACCAAATCCTCCCTTACATCTTTCCATTTTACTTCCAACATAACAAGGATTGAAACAATTAAATTAAAAACATTATGTTAAAAGAAACTAAACTTTCCATTTTACTTCCAACATAACAAGGATTGAAACAAGACGAACCTATTTTCTATAAGATTCATTCATTCTTTCCATTTTACTTCCAACATAACAAGGATTGAAACGACTTTGAGCAAGGGCTAAGTGATGGCTTGATTGGCTTTCCATTTTACTTCCAACATAACAAGGATTGAAACGTTTTGTAGAAAAAACATGAGATACTATCTATTAATCTTTCCATTTTACTTCCAACATAACAAGGATTGAAACTTGAAAAGTGTGGCGACGTGGTGCAAGCAGGACACACTTTCCATTTTACTTCCAACATAACAAGGATTGAAACACTTATCATAAATACTTATACTGCCTTTTCCCGAACCTTTCCATTTTACTTCCAACATAACAAGGATTGAAACAAAGAAGGACAAAGGCTATGTGGCGAATGGATGCTTCTTTCCATTTTACTTCCAACATAACAAGGATTGAAACAGATTTCAGAAACGACAAACAAAGATATTATACTAACTTTCCATTTTACTTCCAACATAACAAGGATTGAAACAAAACAGCGACAGCATCTATGAAAAATCCTTTCTGACTTTCCATTTTACTTCCAACATAACAAGGATTGAAACATCTTGGTAGGTAATGGCTTTCAATAATATCTCTTTCTTTCCATTTTACTTCCAACATAACAAGGATTGAAACTAGAGTGTGTGCGTAGGGTCTTGTGCAAATTCTTCTCTTTCCATTTTACTTCCAACATAACAAGGATTGAAACAGTAGTCCTTGTTGATTTCATTAACGATTAGGGATACTTTCCATTTTACTTCCAACATAACAAGGATTGAAACTGTTCCCGTATTCCGAAGTCATTGCCCCTGACAGGGCTTTCCATTTTACTTCCAACATAACAAGGATTGAAACTTTGAGTAGGATTTTCCTTTTCTCAAGATATAAAGCTTTCCATTTTACTTCCAACATAACAAGGATTGAAACATATATTAGCATCATGAAAAAACTAAATGAAATCACTTTCCATTTTACTTCCAACATAACAAGGATTGAAACGGGTTATTGGGGTTTTGACTTTCGATTAGTTCTTGTCTTTCCATTTTACTTCCAACATAACAAGGATTGAAACAATGTTGCTAACATTACAGGCAATGCTAACTTTGGACTTTCCATTTTACTTCCAACATAACAAGGATTGAAACGATATAGATGTGCCGTTTCTGTTGCTCCCTTTCCTTCTTTCCATTTTACTTCCAACATAACAAGGATTGAAACAGCTCAACTGGAGTGCGTCAGGTCTGGTGTCCACATCTTTCCATTTTACTTCCAACATAACAAGGATTGAAACAAATGATATGTTCAGCTTCATGTAACTCGTTTCTTTCTTTCCATTTTACTTCCAACATAACAAGGATTGAAACCCTCTACCATGTCGTCGGCTCGTTCCTCACAATCTGCTTTCCATTTTACTTCCAACATAACAAGGATTGAAACTCGGTATTTGAGGATAAACAAAAGATGCACAATACACTTTCCATTTTACTTCCAACATAACAAGGATTGAAACACCTCAAAAATGTAATCAAACGTTTAGGGTGCGTACTTTCCATTTTACTTCCAACATAACAAGGATTGAAACCCTTTTCTTTTGAAGGTGTAAACGATAACCTTTTTCTTTCCATTTTACTTCCAACATAACAAGGATTGAAACGAGGATTATATATCAGAGCTAATTACCAATGATGGTCTTTCCATTTTACTTCCAACATAACAAGGATTGAAACGAAATACAAAAACCAGACAAATTAAACATAGTAATTTCTTTCCATTTTACTTCCAACATAACAAGGATTGAAACAAGCGTAGGCGTGTTTATGTTCTGTTTTATAGAACTTTCCATTTTACTTCCAACATAACAAGGATTGAAACGAAGAAGTTTTGTCATTTTCTTTTTTGTAGTTCTCCTTTCCATTTTACTTCCAACATAACAAGGATTGAAACACCAAATCCACGCTAAACGTACAAGGCTTAGTATCACTTTCCATTTTACTGTATCAGTACGTTAGTAAAAGCTATGCACTTTAGTGCAAGATTTATATTATCTTTACAATATGCGCCCAACAAGAAAAGGAAGTCATACTGTTTACGATTTGCGAGTCCATTTAGTTTGGT
>Ga0209186_1000405_pt1 | contig 35540 bp, 31 predicted proteins | sample SidtaG_FD_187426 | JGI IMG/M metagenome (GOLD analysis project Ga0209186, IMG submission 187426) | Marine algal microbial communities from Sidmouth, United Kingdom - Sidmouth_Male2 metaG (SPAdes) (version 2) | ecosystem: Host-associated > Algae > Red algae > Unclassified | place: Sidmouth...
CCCTCGACCACCCCCCAACCGTCGACGCCGTCCGCGACATCATCGACCGCAGCGGCGCCCTAGACAAGTGCCTGCTCCTCCTCGAGACCTACAAAGAGACCGCCGTGCAGAGCCTCCAAGACGTCGACAACGCCAACCTCAAAGGCCTGCTCCGCCGCACCATGGGCAAGATCTTCAACGACCTCGAAATCAAAGGCTGGTGCCGCGAGAACGAGATCAAGAATGGGGTGCGGGAAGAGTAGGGGGGACCTCCTCCCCAAATTCACACAATTCAGCGAAGAGTCTAAAAAAGCGTGTAAATATAGGGGGCCGCACTAGTGCCGCCAAGCACTAAGAGGATACCCGGGCTAATTACAACCAAGGCAGTTGCAACAGCTAACAATTTCCCCCTTCCATCTAGTTTGCGAACTTTCCCATAGCCGGTCTGGGGGCATGCCCAGACACAAAGCAACACTGCCCCTAGTATAGGTATAAGCGCGAGGTAGGCCCAATTCTTGCCTACATTTGCATTATATAGACGAGAGCGGGCAATGCGCACCAGAACTACCACCGCGATTATCGATAGCACCCAGCCAAGAATAGCGCCATCGGCCGATTGGCCAGTCGCAGTTAAAGCCATGGCTAAAATGATATTGACAGCTAGAACGAGCGCAATATAGCCCCTCCTACGTAGTCCTGATAATTCGCCATCTTCAGCTACGCTTCTTTCGGGGGGTGAGTCAGGTGTTGGAGAAAGGGGACTTGGCGTATTCATTGAATTCGTGAATCAAGATCAAAGTAAACGTGATAGCGGGGATTCCTTCACGAAATTGAACACCAATACGAAGACTCGGCAAGTGCAAGTTGGGGTTGGCTAACCGTCCAAAGCCCTCAAAAAATCAAGTAGAGTCCGGATATACCGGCATACTGTCAGTTAATTGACCGACAACTGTACCGTTATTTTTGACTGGTGCCGTATTGTGGGCTACGTCTTAGATTCCTGACTTTAGCTATGGAAGACAGCCCCCCACCAGAGAAATCCAAGTCATCAAACATTGGTTGCATGTTAGCGTTCGGAATAATTCTAGTCATCAACGTGGGGATGCAAATGTCGAGGAACGACAGGGAAGCATCGGTCGAACGCACGACATTCTTGAAAAACTTAGAGTCGGCTCCCAAAGAAAAATTTATAGCGCCCAAGGAGAAAATTCCAGTGCGCAAAAACGATTTCACAGCGGCCAAGCAGAATATCACTGGGGCTTCGGATTTTCAGCGTCTAGTTTTCGATGGCTATGGCATGGCTGTCGATTGTCCTTCGAATTGGACGATCGAGTCGGAGGCCCGCAAGAAGGCTCTTGTAGCAGTATTTGAGCTGCTTGAGGAACTTGATGCTCCAGAAGGGAAAGTGCGCCTTCTTAATGCAGGCCTTCCACCCACCGCCAACGAGGGATATCGAAGGCTTCGATTGAGTATTCAGTCTGGATCGACGATGACTCAGGGAGAAGTGGCGCTCGCTGGTCCAGCTTTACTCGCGGAAGCGAAGCAGGAATTTTTGGACACTCATTCCTCCAACATAGTTGAGATAGAAAGAGATTCAGTGGATGTGTCCACTACCCGGTTCAGGGGGGACTACTGGGCTTTGACGGTGAGGTATGTACGTAGTGGAACTAATGGGTCCGGGAGGACTCAGGTAATTCAGCACAATCTGCCTTTTAGAGACAGGGCAGTTTTGCTCACAGTCAGCTACGCGCTTCGCTATAGTGAAATTCATCATCCCATATCCCTTCGAATTACTGATTCACTATTTCTATCTTCCAAGGAACTCTGGCCAACTTTTGTTGACGACGCTTTACCTCGAAAGGAGGAGATCATCGATTCGTTGAGGCAGTTGAAGGAAGGCGATTTTGGTAGTTATGAATCGTATCGATTTGAAGGCTTGATATTTGACCTTCCGAAAAGCTTACATGGTGCAGTGTTTGATACAAAGGAGGTTCCAGGTGTTGGGAGCATGATTTCCGGCGAGTATGTGCATACTACCCGGTCGGTACTGGTAAAGTGCTTTAGGTTTACGAGTGAACTTGGCCTAACACCTGAGATGGGAGCTAGGGCCACCCTAAATGACATGCGGGATCAAGTGCACTTGGATCGTGCGGATTCCGAGGTGTTGTATGTTGAGGGCTTGCAGGCGCATACTCTTCGTTTACACTACAATGCCGCGGGCAGAGACGTAAGACAGATCGTGACGTATGTTGGGGATGGATCTAGGGTCTGGGAAATTCAGCTCTTTGCTGTAGCTGATGACAACCTGTCACAGTTCGAAAAAACAGTATCAAGACTTCAGTCAAGTCTGTCTTTGATTAAGTGATCCTTCGTATCATTTGCGAGCTCACTCCTAGGATAAGTGTCTAACTAGTCAAAAACTGCCAACCTAAATCCAGGCCGCTCGCAAGCAACCTATTGGATAGGCTTCACTTCACGCATTATTTTGGGGATAAGCCCACGAAAACTCGACCGGGGCACACACCTAACTCCCACCACACATGGCGGTTCGCGACCGGCAGACTAAGCCATATTGTCTAGTTAACATGAACAAAGACGACGATTCGATCATTGAATCCCTAAAGTCTTCCTCAGATGGCTACCTAGGCTATGTCGCGAAGGCGACGAGCTCCGAATTGGATGCCTCCAATTCAGCCTTCGACGACTTCCATCAGAAGTGCCTCGTTTATGACAACCTGATCATTGCTCAACTCGATGTGCGCGTCGAAGGGCATGAGGTCGTTGTCTATATTCGGGAAATGCGGAAGACACCATCAGAGCTACGCGAAATGCTTAAGTCGGATGGTTTCGAACTGATGACTCAGCCACAATATATGAGTATCATCGCTGATCACCGGGAGTCCACCAGGCTTGCGAGTCATGGGCTGGTAAGGGCTCTAAATTCGGTGTTTCTAAATGGGAGTCTCCCATATGTTCGAGGAGCGACACAGCAAGGCGATAGGAATGAGGAATCATGCGTCTTTCACCTAAGCAGAACTCATACCTTCCTCGGTCGATACGTATCGAACGATCCGATGACGCACCAGGCTCTTTTCGAGGCATGCGTGGTCAGAATTGTTCAGCCTACTCAGACAAATTCTCTAGGACGGGAGCTTCCATTCTTGGGCTATTTTCAGCTCATGAACTCGCAATCTGATGTGTGGACGGACGGAAACCATCAGTTTGACCCAGCAACTCTCGCGAGGCACCTTCTAGAAATTGCGAAGTCATGCTCGCCTACCGGCGACTAGCTCCGATGGTTCCTCGGCCTCTTGTGGGGCCGTAATCAACTTAGCTCTAATCCTTCAGCTACGGTTGTCGCTTTCCATCAGGCCTTATTCGTTTGGAAAGTGGAGAGCTAGGCTAGTTGCGTGTGTGAGGATCAATTCCTTAAGTTCCTCTCTCGTGCTGGCTGTTCCGCAGTTCTCGCCACCTACTGTGACGTTTACTGGGAGACTGGAGAGCATTATTTTGAGTTGGGCGGTAGTGGTCTCAGGTGATGCTGCGAGATCATCTAATTCTAGGATCATTCAAAATGTTATGGATTTCTGGGTCCTGTGCAAGTTGAAACCAGCCTACGCAAGATTGTTTAGGTTGCTCTGTTAGGCTTTTAGGGCCTGTAGTTCTGTAGCCCACTCAGTCAGTGCCTTCTCTTGGAGATCTTTGTCCTTTCGTAGATAGTCTTTGATTTTAAGCTCCGTAAATGGGCCGCACCTCCTAGCCTGATCCAAAATGGCCTTTGTGGTAGCCACCTCCCAATGAGTCGATAGTTCCACGATCTCTTCCATTAGTTTCGGGATGGCGGTCATACCTAGGTTGGCATCATCCCGTTTCAAAATGCCGTCCCAAATTCCGTGCTCTCTCTCCAAGTTCTGCCTGATATCATGAGCAGAAAGCGGATCATGCAGGGCCAGTTCCCGGAGAGTCTTCAACTCTTCTGCGCAGTGGGGAGGGTCCCTCGTGATTACCTCCGTGAGCATCGATCTGGTTACACTCGGATCGACTGTATGTGGGGAGTTTACAGAAAGCATAGCCACTGCGGAATTGAGCCGCGCTCTATTACCGTCTCTTAGCTTTAGAAGGTCATGGATCGCGAGTCTCCTAGTATTTGCTTTTTCAACGTGCCTCCTGACGAGGGCCGTGATCTCCCCCAAGATCCATCCTCCGATAGCTGCTAGTATGGTTGCCGTCATGGTTTGCGTAGCCCGGTGCAGCTTTAAGATTTCCACATCCCCTGTTATTATGGGAATATAGATCTTCCGTTGGAAATAAGGAAAGGAATGTCAGTCGGGACTTTAGAAAGCTTCGCTTGTTCGTCTACGGTGGGCTATTCGTTTGCTTGCGGTTCCTGCGCTTTTCTTGAAGGCGGGGGCTCATCTTTGGGGGCGGAATTTGCGGCTCGGAACTGAGGCATGGAGGGCGTTTCGAGCCCTTCTCTAATTGGAATCATCGGCTTCACCACATTGGTTGGCCGAGGCGCTTCTCTGGGAGCGGGCTCGGGCTGTGTTTCAGGAGTAGGATCGTCAGGCATGTGATGGTTCGTTTGAACAGGATAGCGCCATTCGCCTATACATGCAAACAGAAGTAGAACCGAAATTAGAATCATGCACCATTTAGCGAGTCTGTAGCCTTTCTCAGCTAGGTCAGCCTTCGTATCTCCCAATTTAATATTCTTTTTAATACCCTCACGCATCTCAAATGAGAGGGCATAGTAAACGTCTGGAAGCGGGTCAAAATAGAATGCTTCAACATCAAGTTGAAGCTTATGCGGACTCATAATTTTTTGGGTATCATACAGAATCAGCCATGCCCTAATCAAAACGAAGAAGGTCCCAGCGGATGCTAAGATCGTAATCCAATCTGTGAATCCGCGAGGAGGCAACATATCAACCAGGCCAAATCTAACGAATGCGCTGAAAAGGCCTATTAAGAACGTTAGAATTGTTAAGTAGTGACGACTCTTTTGGTCAATTCGACCGATGCGGTCGAGTGCATCCTCATTGAGTTTTGACGCCAGATCAAAAAGCGCCTTCATACTTTCTAGATTGGTTGCATCAGACATATTGGCGAATGTCAGGGTTCGCCAACCGGTGACCTGAAGGTGTAAGGTGAAAGTTTAAGGGGGAGTTCATCGGGGCGTTGATTGCGACTTTGATGGTCCTTACGTGAAGGCGCACAGTAGCCAAGTGGGCCGCTAGGAGGCGCGACGCAAGGAATGCGTGAATTCTCGAGAGGTCAAGCGCGCAACGGCGGCGCAATTGAGATTTTAACTATTTGTTAGACCTACTTGAGGGGCTTACCAAAACCGAATATGCGCCGTCCGTAATATCATCTTCTGGACCCGAGCCCTTGATAAATGTCTCCTCCCACAAAGAGACCGACGTTTAGAGTCTCCATGACATCGACAACGCCAATTATAAGGAACTCAGGCTTCACACTTGGGCAAAATCTTCAACGACCTGGAGATCAAAGGCTGGGAACTAAGGAGCGCACGGCGGGTAGGCGACTGACCCGGAGGGGAACCACAGATGAACGCAGATTTTGGCACGAATAAGGGCATCTGCGTCCATCTGCGAAATCTGTGGTTAGTGAAGAACCGGTCGGCGAAATCTGTGTCGGCAGCAGTCCTAGAAGCGATTGTCTTCGCCCTTCTTCCTCTCCTAAGAATGTAAAATAAAATTTACCTTATTTTAATTAAAGTATATACTATTTTACATGCCACGGAAAAACATCCCCCTAGGAGCGGTTGCGACGGCGGCTCTTGAGCAATTTGCGGCGGTGTTGCGCATTGGGCGGGAGGCGAAGGGGCTGACGATCCAGGAACTCGCAGATCGTCTTGGTGTTTCTCGTCCAACGGCTACCAAGATGCTTGGCGGAGCGGCAGAGGTATCGATCGGCACTTACTTCGAGGCGGCCTATGTGCTGGACGTGCCGCTCTTTGATCCCGATCCGGATCGGGTGGCGTCGCTGCGGGACAAGACGAAGCAACTGGAGACGCTTCTTCCCCAGCGGGTGAGGAGAACTGTGGAGGAGATCGACGATGACTTCTAGTTGCTACGTCTGGAAGTGGCTACGGGGCGCGACCGAGCCGGTGGTGGCAGGACAACTGCGGATCGATGGACAGGGGAAGCAAGCCTTCGCCTATGGTCGGTCCTATTTGGAACGGGACAACGCCGAGCCGATTTACGCGCCCGAGCTTCCCCTCGAGCGCGGCACCCAAGAACCTCCGGTCGGCCTGGGTGGATTTTCCTCGCTACGCGACGGCTCCCCCGATGCTTGGGGACGGCGAGTGATCCATGCCAGGGTCACAGGGCGCTCCGAAACGACAGCGCTCGACGAACTTTCCTACCTGCTGGAATCTGGGTCGGACCGATTTGGCGCGCTCGATTTTCAGGCGTCTTCGACAGAGTATGTGCCCCGGACTCAGGATACGGCATCCCTTGGCGATCTCCAGGATGCGGCCGATCTGCTCCACAAGGATTTGCCGATCCCCCCAGATTTGGAGGCGGCGCTCTTCCATGGTTCCAGTATCGGCGGCGCTCGGCCAAAGGCGACGGTCGCCGACGGCACCACCAATTACATCGCCAAGTTCTCCCTATCCACTGACGACTACGACATGGTGGGCGCCGAGTTTCTTGCCATGCGGTTGGCGTAGCGAGCGGGGATCGACGTCGCTACCGTAAAGCTAGAGGAGGCGGCTGAACGGAGAGTGCTGTTGGTCGATCGCTTCGATCGTCGATCTGCTGGCACCGGCTTGTGGGAGCGCTTCCCGACCGTGTCCGGCCTGACCGTTCTCGGGCTAGATGAGCGCTGGGCTCGGGAGGCATCGTATCCGGGACTCGTCGAACGTCTCAAGCTCCACGGACAGGAGTTCAAACGGGACGCCCAGGAGCTGTTCCGTCGCATGGTATTCAACGTCCTCATAGGCAACACCGACGATCACGCCCGCAATCACGCCTTCTTCGTCGAGGGCGAGAACCTCCGACTCACGCCCGCCTACGACCTCTGTGCGTTCAACCGATCCGGCGGAGAAGCTCGCCATGCGACGAAGCTATGGGGCGAACAGAACCTCTCGCGCCTGGGGCTATGCCTGACTGCGGCACCAAGCTTCAGTATCGAAACTTCTGAAGCGAAAGAGGTCATCGAGGGGCTGGTCGAGACGATCCGCGAAAGCTTTGCGCCGGTGTGTGGAGAAGGGCAGATCGCCGACACCACCCAGAGCCTCCTCTGGCGGCGAGCGGTGCTCAATTCCGACGTCTTCGATGGCCCGTTTCGTGAGTTGGGTGTCCTCGCGTAGATCAGGAACGACTTGATCTTGTGTGATCTGGTGGAACTGTTCACTATGACAGCAGAGCAGATCATGGAAGAGGTGGCGCGGCTCCCGCTCAAATCCCGAGGTGATGTGGCGGCTGAGATCATCGCGTCTCTAGGGCAGTCTGACTATGACGTAAGCGACGCCGAAGTTGCCGAGAGGGGCAGTGAACTTGAAAGCGGAGAGGTCGAGGACATCAGCGTTGAAGAACTACGGCAGCGTATGGGGCGGTGAAGCCGGTCCGGTTTCATCCTGCGATCCAGGGAGATCTCGATGCGGCAATGGACCATTATTCACTGGTCTCCAACCGGCTTCCAGATGAGTTCTGGGAAGAGGTTTTCGGATGTATTGACCAAATTCAGGAGAATCCCAAGCGCTATCCTATTCAGCCCAACGGGCTAAGACGATGCAACCTAAAGCAGTTCCCTTACAACATTCTCTATCTCGAGAGGAGCGATAGAATTCGAGTGCAGGTCGTAAGACACAACCAGCGCCGAAGCGACTTCGGAACACGGCGCAACAGGATTTAGAGGCTCCAAAAATCAACTACTCAAGGGCGTCAATCTCCATCGCTTAACCGTCAAGGGGGCAGCTAAGCGAGAGAAGTGACTGAAGAAAGCTATGCGCACCTTTAATTGTGCCGTGTTTGCAGGAGAAGTTTGCGCAGGGATTTTTTGGATAAATGGAAGCAAGTGCAGGGTAGGGACGGTCGCTCCGTGTAAAGGCCGGATACATGGGTAACACATGTGCGGACACATAGGTAACACTGTTCATATGCATCCTTCGGATGTTCCACGCCCCCCAGCTCGCCCCCGAGCGCACCCCCGAGGCCGAAGCGTATGGCACAAGGGCTACGCCCTTGTGCCAGGAGCGTAGGCCTCGGGGGTGCGGGCTGCTCCCACCTCAAGATTCACCGAATTTTTCAGGGTTGGAGAGATTCGTAATTACCTTTTTTCTTTCCCTTCAGAAGCCTCAAATCGATAGCCCCAAGTCGCTTCCAAGCCAGATACACATCCCAGCGGTCATTCCCTGACGGTCTCAATGCCACCGGGTAGCCGCGATAGGCATGACCTACGTAGTGGAAGACGTTACGGAAGGTGATCTCTCCCTTGGATTTGACGGTTCGGATTTCGTCGCCGTCTAGGTAATGCGTGTCAGGTGGCGGCAGGGCCTCTGGGAAGCAACGGGAAGATACTTCGTATCGATTGGAGGGCACGTCATCTTCGATGGACTAGTGCGGCCGCTTGTGGTTGTAGATTTCCCGCCACTTGTCGAAGGCTCCCTGGCAGTCGGCAAGATCCTTCCAGACGGTTCGTCTTGAGAGAACCTCGGCCTTTAGTGTCTTATGAAAACGTTCTTCTTTCCCCTGAGTCTGCGGGTGATAAGGGCGTCCGTGCGAGACTTTCACACCGTGTAAAAGTAGCCAGACGCCCAGTGTTGTCGGCATTCCGTGGGCATCTCCCCAGGGCGGACCATTGTCGCACAGGATTCGATCTGGCAGGCCATAGCGCCGGAACACGCCTTCTAAAAGTGGCTGAACTGTCGAGCCCCGTTCATTGGCACACGACGCCAATACCAGATTGAAGCGGCTGTGGTCGTCGGTCATCGTCAACGGGTGGCAGCGACCTCCACTCGACAAGGCTATGTGGCCTTTGAAGTCCATTTGCCAGAGCTCGTTTGGATACTTCCGTTCGAAGCGCTTCCAACCACCTCGAGGCATCGGTCCGTCAGTGGGCTCGCCAAGCAGGTCATGCCGACGAAGCACCGCGGTGATCGTCGATGCCGATGGCACTCCTATTTGCCCTTCTCGGAGCAGATAGGCCCGCAACTTGCGCCCTCCCCATACCGGATGCTCGCGACGAGTGGCAACTACCAGCTCTTCGATCTCCTCAGATGTTCGCAAAGGGCTCGTTAGCGGCTTCTTCGAATGGTCTTCGAGCCCGACTGCCTCGGACTCCTTCCAACGTGCCAACCACTTGTAACCAGTCTTCCGACTGATTCCAAAGCGGCGGCACAGCTCCGATATGTTCGCACCTTCGACCCCGGCAAGCTTCACGAATTCTAGGCGACTTTCCATAGCTGTAACGATGTTCCACGGCATGGAAACACCCTAAATGTGTTACCTATGTGTCCGTACACCTGTTACCTATGTACTCGGTCTGTACAGCTCCGCGCCGTCCGGGGGGCGCTATCCGGCCAGGCCAGAGTAGGCGTTTTCTTCGACCAAAAGCGCCTCCCGGATCGCGACGGAGCGATGATCCCTACCGCGATAGTAGGAGAGGTTTGCGCGGTGGGGACGGTCGCTCCGCGCCGTCCGGGGGCGCTGTCCGGCAGGCTGGCGGTTACTCTGATAAGAGGCGCCTCCTGGATCGCGACGGAGCGCCGATCCCTACTGCGATTGTCGGCAGGTTGGCGTAGACAGGGAGGGACGAGGCGGGGAGGATCGAATTGATTAGCCATCAGGAGGATCTGAGATCCTCTTGTACACGAAGAAGCCGCACTCGTGGAGCGCGGCTTCTTAAATGTAGAGGTAGGCTAGGAGCTGAGCCAGCGGACACTGGCGTTCGTCCGAAGCTTTTAAGACTACTTCTTCTTGTCCGAAGACTTCGACTTTTTAGTGGTCGATTTCTTGGTGCTCGGCTTTTCGCTAGTCTTCTTTTTGTCGTCCCCGGGTTCCTTTTCGTCGTCCTCGGGTTTCTTTTCGGCGACTTCTGCATCGCTGACGAAGCGTGAATCCGGTTTGCCGAGTTCAAGGTTCTTGTACCAAGGGCCTTTGGTCTTGGGAGGGGTTGGGGTGGCGAAGCGCTCGTCGAACTGATTGAGGTTCTTGGCGATACCGGGCAGTGCTCCGAACCAGTTCTTGATTGAGCTGATGGCTCGCTGTGGTCCGCTGGTGGCGTTGTCGCCTTCGCCGCTCTTACCGAGCCAGCCTTTGAATTCTCCAAGGAGAGTCGGGCCTGCCTTGCCCCAGCCGTCGTGACGACCGAGGAAGAAGAACCATGCCCCAATGGTCCAGAGTGTGCCGAGAATCAGGCCGAGAATAACGGCGCCGAAACTCCACATGCCGGACTTTTCGCTAGCTGGCTTAGTTTCTGTAGCTACGGCTTCCTCGGAATCATCGGCTTTGGGCTCGGGCTCTGCCTTTGTGGCTTCGTCTTTAGGCTCTTCTTTGGCGGGTGCAGTCGGCTGGTCGGCTGTTGCGGCGGGAGCCTCAGTCTTTTTCGCTTCGACGACGACCGGCTTGGCCTCTTCTTCCTTGACCTTAAGTGCTGGTGCTGGTGCTGGTGCGGGAGTTGCCTTGGCTTCTTGGTTAGGAGCGGGCTTAGGCTCTTCGGCTTTCTTATTGTCGCCGAGTTTCTTGGCTCCAGCAGCAACGGCTGCGGCTCCTGCGGCAACACCTACCTTGGCGCCGTCGGTCATGCCTTGCTTGTTCGGCTGTGGAGCCGGGGTGGCCTTGGGCTGAACCTGCACAGGCTTAGTTTCGGCCTTAGGAGCGGGCTCGACTTTCGGAGTGGGATTGGGCTCAGCGTTCTTTGGCTCGGGCTGAACCATCTTCTTGTCCTGCTCTGGAGCGGGAGCTGGGACAGGAGCAGGCTTGGCTTCAGTTGTCTGGGGAGCCGACTTCGGTGCAGGCTCGGGCTTTTTCATTTCCGGCTTGGGCTCAGCGTTCTTTGGCTCGGTCTGAACCGTCTTCTTGTTCTGCTCTGGAGCGGGAGCTGGGGCGGGAGCAGGCTTGGCTTCAGTTGTCTTGGGAGCAGGCTTCGGGGCCGGCTCGGGCTGCTTCATTTCCGGCTTGGGCTCAGCGTTCTTTGGCTCGGGCTGAACCGTCTTCTTGTCCTGCTCTGGAGCGGGAGCTGGGACAGGAGCAGGCTTGGCTTCAGTGATCTGGGGAGCAGGCTTCGGAGCAGGCTCGGGTTGCTTCATTTCCGGCTTGGGCTCAGCGTTCTTTGGCTCGGGCTGAACCGTCTTCTTGTCCTGCTCTGGAGCGGGAGCTGGGACGGGAGCAGGCTTGGCTTCAGCTGTCTTGAGAGCCTGCTTCGGAGCAGGCTCGGGCTGCTTCATTTCCGGCTTGGGCTCAGCGTTCTTTGGCTCGGTCTGAACCGTCTTCTTGTCCTGCTCTGAAGCGGGAGTTGGGACAGGAGCAGGCTTGGCTTCAGTTGCCTTGGGAGCAGGCTTCGGGGCCGGCTCGGGCTGCTTCATTTCCGGCTTGGGCTCAGCGTTCTTTGGCTCGGGCTGAACCATCTTCTTGTCCTGCTCTGGAGCGGGAGCTGGGACAGGAGCAGGCTTGGCTTCAGTTGTCTGGGGAGCCGACTTCGGTGCAGGCTCGGGCTTTTTCATTTCCGGCTTGGGCTCAGCGTTCTTTGGCTCGGTCTGAACCGTCTTCTTGTTCTGCTCTGGAGCGGGAGCTGGGACGGGAGCAGGCTTGGTTTCAGTTGTTTTGGGAGCAGGCTTTGGGGCCGGCTCGGGCTGCTTTAATTCTGGCTTGGGCTCAGCGTTCTTTGGCTCGGGCTGAACCGTCTTCTTGTCCTGCTCTGGAGCGGGAGCTGGGACAGGAGCAGGCTTGGCTTCAGTAATCTGGGGAGCGGGCTCGGTGACTGCCTTCTTCGGAGTCGGCTCCGGCTTTTTTGTCTCCGGCTTGTCCTCAGCCTTGGGAGCTGGTTTTGCGGGCTCGACTTTCTTGGCGGTCTTCGACTTGGAAGCTTCCTGAAGTTCGAGGACGGCGATCTGGCTACCAGGTCCGCCGAAGTCGAAAGAGTCTGGGGTTAGGCCGAGATTTTTATAGTAACCTTCCGAGCGCTTTTTTCCGAACATGGTTGGACGGAAGGGATCGACGAAGTCTACGTTGGCCTCTTCGGGAATGTATTTCCCGGTGAGGTGGAAGCAGGCGTTGACGATGAGACGGCGTAGGTCAGCGCTGAGGAAATCAACGGAGGAACCGAGGGTGGTGCAGAACGCCTGGCCCTTGGCCTTGCCATTGGGAGCGGTGTACTGGCGGAGCCACGCGGCAGGTTGCATGGGCTTGTTGCGATCATCGTTCCGCAGGGTGGGGGACGCGGGGGATAGGCTTTCGGTGACAGCACCGCGCATCAGGATGGTGGCATTCTCGCTGGTCACGGCGTCGATGGTGTAGACATCACTGGGGCCGAAGACGTCGTAGACTCCGTTGAGGATCGGGTGCAACGCATTCTGAGGTTCGACGACTCCACGAGTTCCTTCGGTGCCGTGTTTGCCGTGGTGGGCTACCCAGCCCTCGCCGAGGATGCGGCTACCGAAGTCTTTCCAGGCGAAGTCGCCGGCTTTGCCATCGCCAGTGAAGGCGTGCGTGGCGGTGCGAAATCCGATGACTGGCTTGCCGGCATTGAGGAAGGCGGCGAGGTGCTCGTATTGCTCAGGAGGAAGCTCACGGAAGCGGGTGCCGATAATGAGCAGGTCGGCGGTCTTGAGGTGATCAAGGCCTGGTGTGTTGCCGTGGAAATTCGGGTCGATCTTGTTTCCGATGTCCGGATTGATCGAGAACAGCACGACGGTATCGAACCCGTGGTGCTTGGTAAGGATCTTCGCCAACATCGGGCAACTCTCCTCGGAGCGGTATTCTTCATCGCCCGAAAGTAGGACGACTTTTTTACCAATGCGCTGGTCATCAGCCGCTTTGAATTCAAGGAGATCCGGCGCGGCAAAGGCGGAGCCGGAAGTGAGGATTGTTCCTGCCGCGAAGGCGACAGCTAACAGGGGCGAGAGTAAGCGTGAGGTCATCAGGTGGTGAGTGCGGGAGCGTCTATAGTTACAGAGCAATAATAGTGCCAAACAAGTCACGAAAACTTGGTAGAATATCGGTTTTTTGGTGCATTTGCTAATTAGTTAGGCATGCCGACTCTAACCCGTTTCCTTGAAGTCTCCGAAACTACGGAACTTCTGGTAGCGGGCCTCGAGTAGTTCCTCGGTCTCCATGTCGTGGAGGGCGTCGAGGTGGCGAAGAATCGCCATCTTTAGTGTCGAAGCAGCGGCGGCGTGATCGCGGTGGGCTCCGCCGAACGGCTCGGGGAGGAGTTCGTCGATGATGCCCATCTTGGCGAGATATCCGCCGGTCATTTTCAGGGCTTCGGCGGCGTCGGGCGCCTTTTTGGAGTCCTTCCAAAGAATGGCGGCACAACCTTCTGGGCTGATCACAGAGTAGTAGGCATTTTCCATCATCAGCACGCGGTCAGCGACACCGATGCCGAGGGCTCCGCCGGAGCCGCCTTCCCCGATGACGGTGGCGATGATGGGAACGGTGAGAACTGCCATTTCGCGCAGGTTGATGGCGATGGCCTCGGCGATATTGCGTTCTTCAGAGCCGACGCCTGGGTAGGCACCCGGTGTGTCGATGAGTGTGACAACGGGAACGCCGAATTTCTCGGCGAGACGCATAAGGCGGAGGGCCTTGCGGTAGCCTTCGGGATTGGCCATACCGAAGTTACGGATCTTGCGCTCCTTGGTATCACGGCCCTTTTGTTGGCCGATGACCATGACGCGGCGTCCTTCGAGAAGGGCGAATCCGCCGGGCATGGCGTGGTCTTCTAAGGCATGGCGGTCCCCGGCGAGCGGGACGAACTCGTCGAAGATGGACTCGACATAGTCGAGGGTGTAGGGACGCTGCGGATGGCGGGAAAGCTGGATGCGTTCCCAGGTGCCGATGTCGCCATAGATTTCCTTAGTGGTGGTGGCAAGTTCTGCCTGAAGTTCGATAAGCGTAGCGGCCTGCTTGTCGTTTGGCTTCGACGCCTGTTTGCTCTCAAGATCTGCGATCTTTTTCTCGAGGACAGCGATCGGCTTCTCAAATGCGAGGTATTCCTTTTTGATCACGGTGGTGAAAAATACTGTGTTTCTAAGGGCTAGCGGGTAACGCTAACTGGAGTGGAAAGGGTGACGACCGAGTAGATCTCGTGCATATCTTGGGCTGATATGAATACGCCGTAAAGTAGATCCTCTTCCAGTGCGGCTTCGGGATCTCCTAATTGTTCGGGCTTGGGCTGGCCCTTAGTGCCGGTGGGGACGACCATGAAGCCGTTTTTTGACAAGGTCAGCCAGCGGGGGGCGTTCGGGTAGCCGGCATCGGTTGTGCGCAGGCGCTTCTCGTTGCGGTAGGCGGACTTACCAATAACTTTGGTGGCGAATGGAGCGCGGACCCCGGGCGGGAAGGCGACCATATCAACTGGATATTCCTTAAAAAACCGATCCTTTCTCATCAGGGTGAGGGTCTTTTCGGCGGTCTTTACGACGATGGAAAAATCGAGTGGGAAAACTGTCAGTTTGTCTCCAGGGTGAATCCTGTCTGAGAACAGCCCATTGACCCGCATGATGTAGTCGTAGGTAGTTTTACTGCTGCTGGATATTCCTGCCAGCGAGTTCCCGCGTTGCACGATGTATTCGGTCTTGCCGGGCATCGGAGCCTTGGACAAGAGCAGGTCCATGTTGACCTCGCCGATGACACGCTTGGCTTCGGCATACTTCGCGGAGTCTGGATAGAGACGGACCAAGTCGAGGAGTAGATCCCTTCCACTTGCCAGCTCATCAGCGGTGATCAGTTCGCTGGCCCGCCGATAGAAGTTCAAGCCGGGGTCGGGTTTGTCCTCGGAGGAACTGGCTTCGATTTCTGCGATTTCGGTCAGGGCGATCTTCTCGGCACGCAGGTTCTTCTGATAGATCCAGAGCGAGGCAAGCAGGAGCAGGCCAGAGATGGCGAACCCGAGGATAGCGAAGATGATCTTAAAATGCACAGAACCTGTCCTTCGGGGTGATGGGATGGATGCCGGTGAGTGGCGGGCAGTTCTTCGATTTGGACTATATAAGCCCGCGTCGCTTGAAGTCGAAAATGTTAATGCCGTGGGATTTTTGTATCATTTCTACGGTGAACTTGAGAAGGCTAATTTCCCAGGCATCGTCGATTCCTTGGATGACGGCGCTGAGTGGATTGTTGCGGGAGACTGCTTCGAGGACGACGCGCTCACGAACGCTCTCGAGTTGCTCGTGGACGGTGCTTTCGGTGACGTCCGTAGCCTTGAAGTTGAAGCCATATTGCAGGAACGAGACGTCATCGGAATTGCGGGCCAGCCACTCGCCAAACTCTTCGGCCCGCTCGCCCATGCCTTCGAAATTGAATTCCTGCATCGCCTGGGCGGTGAGAATTCGAGGTTGATTGGCTTCGATCCGGCCCTCTCGAATGCGGACTTGGTTCACCTCATCCATGAGTTCCGTGACAACGGTGAATTCGAACTGGGTGGACGAGAATGTATCGATACGGCGATCCGGCTCGTGGATGACTTCTGTCATCTCGAGAGCGTATTGGATGTCATCGTCGGAATACATCGAGCGAAGGTATCTCCAACCTACCTAGACGCCACTGAATTATTCCTTTTCGGCGCCATGTCTTGCAGCTGATGACGTGGTCTGCTTGCCTGAGGGCATGCGATTCCCTCTCCGTGTCCTCGCCGCTGGTAGTTTGTTTCTGGCAGGTCTTACGGCCATCGCTGCTGAGCGTCAGCCGAATCTGATTTTTGTCCTCGCCGACGACCTTGGTTACGGGGATCTGGGGTGTTTCGGTAGTGAGCATATCAAGACTCCCCGGATTGACCAGATGGCTGCCGAGGGGATGAAGCTGACGGACTTCTATTCCGGAGCCACCGTCTGCGCGCCAAGCCGTTGCGTCTTGATGACCGGTCTGCACATGGGGCACGGCTGGGTGCGGGGCAATGCAGGCAACGTGCCGAAGCAAACCCTACAAACTGGCGAGATCACGGTTCCCGGTGAATTGAAGAAGGCGGGCTACGCCACCGCGCTATTCGGCAAGTGGGGACTGGGCGAGATCGGCTCGACTGGGCACCCGATGGATCAAGGCTTCGATGCCTTCTACGGCTACCTGAGCCAGCGCCACGCGCACAACTTCTACCCGGAGTTCATCATCGACGGCCGCGAGAAGGTTCAGCTTCGGAATCGCTACCATCCGGACTGGATCAAGATGCGGGACGAGCAGGGCAAGCCTGACGATGGCGCCGGCTGGGCCTTGCCCGAGACCAAGCTCGACTACGTTCCGGACATGTTCGTCGATCGGGCGATGACCTGGATGGAGGAGAAAAAGGACATGCCATTCTTCCTCTACCTCGCCTTAAATACTCCGCACGCGAACAATGAGGCCACCCGGGGCACCGGCGACGGTCAGGAGGTTCCGGACTACGGAATCTACGCCGATAAGGACTGGCCGAACCCGGACAAGGGCCAGGCGGCCATGGTGACGCGGATGGACAGCTATGTGGGCCGGATCATTGACCAGCTAACGGAGTGGGGGATCGAGGACGACACCCTGATCATTCTTACCAGTGACAATGGCCCGCACGCCGAGGGCGGCAACAACATGGAGTTCTTCAACCCGAGTGGCCCGCTTCGTGGTATGAAGCGTGACCTCATCGACGGCGGCATCCGCGTGCCAACCATCGCTTATTGGCCGGGCAAGATCGCGCCGGGTTCGGTATCCGATCGCCCCGCGTACTTCGGCGATGTCCTTGCCACCGCCTGCGAGCTCGCTGGAACTCCGCTTCCAGAAGGCCGCGACTCGACCTCTTTCCTACCCACTCTCACAGGCAAGGGGGAGCAGAAGAGCGTTCCCTATCTCTACTGGGAATCCTACGAGAAGGGCGGCAAGCAAGCGCTTCGCTTCGGCAAATGGAAGGCCGTCAAAGAGCCGTGGATCGGGGGCGAGCTAGAGCTCTACGAGATCACCTCCGACCTCGGTGAAGAGCGCAACGTCGCGTCCCAGTTCCCGGAGAAGGTTCAGCAGGCCGAGCAGTATTTGCTCGAGGCGCACCTCAGGTCAGAGAACTGGACGCCGCCACTGCCGAAGGCTGCGAGAAAGAAGAAGCCGGCTGGTAAGAAGTAGTAAGATCTCCGTTTCGACATCTGGCGATACATCGGCTACGGCCTCGATTGGTTCTTGATTCTTGGGCTTTCAAGTTGTGGTCTTCTCTCGCATCGGAGAGGATTTCCGTATGGATATTCGTTGCCCACACTGCGAGTCCGCCGTCTCCTTCGAAGCCGAGCATCTGGGCATGCAAGTCATCTGTCGGTCCTATGTTGGCGTGTTCATCACTCTCGCCGCTGATCCGACCGTGGCTGCAGCTCCAGTACCGCTGGTCGGCGGGGCTTCGGTCGTGGCACGTGCGGCCCCGGTGTTCATCGGACTCAAAGTTGCTGCTACCCCTGGCGTTAAGGTAGGGAGACAGATCCGGGAGAAGGGTATCACTCGTCTGGTCTACTTCACCCTGATGTTGACTGGTGGAATCATTGTGGGGTTCGCAGGGGTACTCATTGGTGTGGACTGGGAGAAGTTCTTTGCCACGAGTGGAGGGATGGCGGCAGTGGTGATCGTCCTGGCAGGGCTTCTTGGGTTCTACGTCTATGCGTCTGTATCACGGGCTCGGAACATCGGCTGGTCAGGCTGGGTTGGTGCTATTCTCGCTCTCATCCCTTTCGGTGCGATTGTCCTCCTAGCGATGCCTCCGGGCTACAAATTCGATAGGGAACTCGACCTCTGGTTCTGGATCGTGATTATCTATGTGGTCATCAGTGCTGGCCTCTCCATTTTCACGCTCCTAGCCATGCCTTAGGAGGCGCAATGGCATAGCGGAAGCGTTAAATGGCGTGATTCCGAGCATACGTCATCCGAAGCGGTCTCGTCGCTTTGCTCCGAGGGCGAGCGAGACGCTCGCGGTCCGGCAGGGAGGAGTGGCTAGTTTTCGTCGGAACGGGAACTGTAAAATGTGTGATCTAAGATTGGACGGCACTACTATGCGGTCTCGTTCACTAGGGGGGCCAAAGGAGCAACCTCGAGGCGATTGGCTGGGGGACAATCCGGAGCACAGGGCGCTGATCTCATCGACGAGTATCCCGAGATCCCTGCACCCTCCCTCCGACTCGTTTCGGGACTCGGTGCGGGATGACAAGACTGGGTGGGGCTGACTCTGCAGACCGTTTTGCCTACGAGTCCTCGTGCTGGGCGTGCCACTCGTTGTAGACGGCGGGGGAGATCTCGGAGGGCTTGATCTCGCTGCGGCCGCCCCAGAAGACGTTGGTGTATTCGACCGGGATATCGATCGATTCGAGGTAGGCATCGATGGCGTCCTTGTGCTCATGCATCTGGGACTTCTCGGTGCCGTGGACGACGCCCATGATGTTGACGTTACCGAAGGCTGGTCCGCCTTCGCGCCAGTAGCAGTGGGTGAGGATAGGGTGGCGGCCGATCTCCGCTCCGGCGCGTTCTTGCATGCCGACGGGGACTTTCCAGTGGAATAGACCGTTGAAGCGAGTGACGCGTTTGCCAGCTCCGGCGCTCGGCTTGACGTGTTCGAGAAAGGTGGAGTAGCGACCGATGACCTTCTTCTGATCAAGACGGCTGGCGATGGTGCAAAAGTCGTCTACGGACATATCGACCAGTGCGGCCCGTCCGGCCCATGGCTCGTCGCCGAGTTCTTCTGGTGTGAAGTCGCCTTTAAGTGCGAGCAAGACTTGCCACTCCTCGGGTTCCAGATCGACGACGGTGGTGGTCATCATCTCGGCCGGATTGTCGTATCGGTCACCTGGTGCAAGTGCTTTCCGCCGGACGTGGCCGACTCCGAGGGAGAAGATCCCCTTGGCAGGCATGAGAATGAATTCTTCTGCTCCGGTGAGGCGCTTGAGGACGTTGGCGTGCTCTTCGAGTGATTCGCCCTGGGGCACTTTCAGAGTGGTCCAGAGCTTGTATTCGGAGCCGGAGACCTCGCGGTCGGTCGAGCGGGTGACGACGTGGCCACTGAACGGATCCTTCTTGAACATGAAGTCGAAGGTCTCGTCGAGCCGGTCGGGATCGCACTTCCAGGCGACCAGGGCGCCGTGGGCGAGTTTGGTTGCGAGAAGCGTTTGGCGGACGCGCCGGATGACGCCGGCCTTGAGCATGGTTTGGATACGCTCGACGACGAGGTCGAATTCGAGCCCTGACTGCTCGGAGATGTCACGGAAAGGATGTCGACGAAACCCCGACAGCTGATCCTCGGACACTGCGAGAATTCGGGAGTTGATTGGGTCGTCGTGTTCGACTGGAATCGCCGATGAGGTGGGCTCGTCGCTCATAGGCGCCTATTCTAGGCCTTGGCTATAGGCTTGCAACTGCGGCCTTGCGTTCGCCTTGCAAGAATCGAATTCGGGGGCATGGTGCCAGCCCCAAAATGGGGAGGGAACCATGTCCAAAGGACGCATTCAGCTCGAGCTCGATCGGGAGCAATTTCTCAGCCTTGTTCAAGCACTGTGTTTGGCGCGGTGGGTGGCTGCGCCGAGGCGTCCGGATGATCCGGTGTCGTCACTGGAGACGCAGATCCGTGGGGTTGAAGAGGAGCTTTTGGCCAAGGCGGACGAGATTGGGCTCGGCGAGATAGTCGAGTTTGATCACGACTCTGGTGGCTACTATCCGACCCGGAAGTTCGAGGATTCGTCGGACGCTCGTAGGACGATGGAGCGCTACGAAGACGATTTTTTCTGGGCCGAGCTGGTAAGGCTTCTGACTAAGCGGGATCTCGACAAGGCGAACCCTGGGGAATACGAGAAGCTCGTCGCTCAGGGCCCCAACGGACCGAAGCATCCGATTGAGGAACGCTACTGGGAGGAGTTCTTCTCTAAGGGCTTGGACCGCATGTTTCTGATGCGCGACGAGCCGGCGGAGTAGGGGGGGATCGAGTTGTGGGCTGTGGCTGTGGGCTGTGAGAGAAAGCTGGAAGCCTGAGTTCGTGAGTGGGAGCGAAAGCCCAAGACGTAAGAAGCTGAATCTTCACGATTCGAGAATAGGTCTGGTGAGGTGGTGAAGTCGATTGGCAAGACCGAACATTCGAAACCTTCGAGTTCGAGTGTGGAGACTGCGATGTGACGGCTGGACATAAAAAACGGGATACACCAACCAGTGCACCCCGTGTGAAAGTTGGACGTTGTCGCTCGGCCTAGCTCGACACGTGGTCGATGGCTGCCTTGACGATTTCGGAGAAGCTTCGGTAGTCGAGGCTGGCGCCGCCGACGAGAGCGCCGTCGATGTCTTCCATGGCGATCAGCTCGCCCATGTTGTTCGGCTTGACGCTACCACCGTATTGGATGCGGACGCGCTGGGCGGTGTCGTTATCGTAGAGCTCGGTAAGGACCGAGCGGCAGAAGGCGTGGGCTTCCTGAGCTTGTTCCTTGCTGGCAGTAACGCCGGTGCCGATGGCCCAGACGGGCTCATAGGCGAGGACAGTGTCGCCGATTTGCTTGGCGGTGATCCCTTCGAGGCCACTGCGGATCTGGGTGCCAAGAACGTCCTCGATCTTGCCAGCTTCGCGCTCTTCCAAGGTCTCACCGATACAGAAGAGCGGCTTGAGGTTGGCTTCGAATGCTTTCTTCATCTTGGCGTTGATGATGGCGTCGGTCTCACCGAAGAGCGTACGGCGCTCGCTGTGGCCGAGAATGACGTGGCTGACATAGAGCTCCTTCAGCATCATGGCGCTGGTCTCACCGGTATAGGCACCGGAGTCTTGCTCGGACATAGTCTGAGCGGAGAGCTTGACCGAGACATTGTCTTTCAAGTGCTCGGAAGCAGAGGCAAGGGAAACGAACGGTGGGGCCACGACTACATCGACAGGGCACTTTGCTGGAATCAAGGTGAGGAACGACTTGAGAAAGTCGTCGGTCTCTCCCGGAGTCATGTTCATTTTCCAGTTGGCTGCGATAATCGGCTTGCGCATGGCGGCGACTTTAGACGGATTTTGGGCCAGAACCAGAAAAGTTTCGAGGTAGTTTCAATAAATGAGTAAAAGGCAATTAAGTATTCTCTTTGTATTGACATCGATGGTCTTGCGTTGCTAGGGTCGGATGTTGTGTCTGTTCGGCATGTCCATTGAGGGCATGCCGGCCAAGAAGCCCACCAGATGAAGCCGCGAAATGCAGTGTCCTCTTACCTAACCCCCCCACCGGGTGGGATGGCACTGAGGTTTGTTTATTCCTGTGACAGTCCCCGCAGATCTCTGTCGAGGGATCGATAGCCCCTAGAAACCCCCGTTCGCGTGTTGCTGTTGGCATCCGGAGATCTGGAGACCCCCATCCAGATCTCCGGACCTTCTTGGCCTATTAGAAACGGCAAAAGATCTAACTGTGGTTTAAGTTAAGTAGTTAAGGGTAAATCAGCTGCATATTTTTTGATCGAATTCTGACTTGTCGTCGGGAATGTCCAATTTATGGCCTGTCACTCCAAACCGAGCCTCAGGCGAGCTGTATTTGAAGTCGCGGGCATGAGCTGCAGGCCGAGGCGGAGACCTGCCTTCGGCTATGTCCGCTACGCTCCCAACCGGGCATAGCTCGGTAAAGCTTGGCCTTGGAAGACAAAGTACGGAGATGCTCGGTGATGCACTAATCGCACTGCCGATCCCATCGCCGTTCCTAGCTAGCTAGCTGATAGGTCTAAGGTTTGGGGTTTAAGGTTAGGGGTTTCTGCAGGCTTGTAGGCTCCTGTCGGATGACTGGGATGGCACGGAAAAGGCCAGCCCATCTCTTGCGAGACGGAACTGGCCTTGATCAATTTGGGAAGTGCTTGGTCGCTTAGGCGTTGTCGAGCGCGGCGATTCCGGGAAGCTCCTTGCCTTCGAGGAGCTCTAGGGATGCGCCGCCGCCGGTGGACATGTGGTCCATCTTTTCGCCGAAGCCGAATTGGTTGGCTGCTGTGACCGAGTCGCCACCGCCGACGATCTTGATCGCAGTTTCGTTGGCCGCGATAGCCGCGCCGATGGCCTTGGTGCCGATGTCCATACCGCGCTTCTCGAACACACCCATGGGGCCGTTCCAGATGATGGTGCCGGCGGATCCAAGAACCTCGGAGAATTGCTTGATAGCGAGGTCGCCGATGTCGATGCCTTCGCGGTCGGCCGGAATGGCGCCACCGTCTTCCCAAGGAGCGGTGCACTCGGTCTCGGCGTCGTCGCAGAAGTCGAGAGTGTGGCGGGTATCGATCGGAAGGTGGAACGGGGTGTTGTTGTCCGCCGCAGTTTTGAGGATGGCGCGGGCGAGTTCGAGCTTGTCTTCGTCACGCTCGGCGAAGCTCTTGCCAACTTCATAGCCTTGAGCGAGACGGAAGGTGGTGGCCATGGCGCCGCCGATGACAAAGGCGTCGGCTTTTTCCATGAGGCGCTCGAGGATCTGGATTTTGTCCGAAACCTTGGCGCCGCCCATGACGACGACGAATGGGCGCTTGGGCTCCTCCAACTCGTCGACGAGGTACTTGAGCTCTTTCTCGATTAGGAAGCCCATGGCGCACTGGTCGACATTTGCGGTGACACCTGCGGTGGATGCGTGGGCGCGGTGTGCGGTGCCGAAGGCGTCGTTGACGAAGATATCAGCGTGCTCGGCCAGCTTGGCGGCGAAACCGGCGTCGTTGTCGGTCTCTTCGTTGTAGTAGCGGACGTTCTCTAGGAGCAAGACTTCGCCATCTGCGAGTCCGGCTACGGCTTCGGTAGCGACGTCTCCGATGCAATCGGTGGCGAACTTGACCGGGGTGTCGAGGAGCTGGTCAAGGCGGTCAGCGACTGGCTTGAGCGTATACTTCGGATTTTTCTCGCCCTTGGGCCGTCCGAGGTGGGACATGAGGATGACCTTGGCACCGGCATCGACGAGGTGCTTGATCGTGGGTAGGGCTCCTAGAATGCGCGAGTCGTCGGTGATCGCGCCGTCGGAGTCTTGCGGGACGTTGAAATCAACGCGCATGAGGACGCGTTTACCGGCGGGTGAGAGGTCGCGGATGGAAAGTTTATTCATCGGGATTGGGAGGTGGAAAGTTGGAAAAAATCGGGTGCCGGTGTAATCGGCCTTGGAAGAAAAAAAAGCGCCCCCCACCACGGGGGGCGAGGGACGCTTCAAATCGGGTTCGTCCGAGCTTAACTCATCAGTTCGATGGCATCGACGGCGCGGCTGGAGTAGCCCCACTCGTTGTCATACCAACCGACAACCTTGACGAAGTTGCCTTGAGCCATGGTGGTCAGGCCATCAAGGATGCAGGAGTTCGGGTTGCCGACGATGTCTTTGAGGACGAGTGGCTCTTCCGAGTATTCGAAGACTGCCTTAAGTGGGCCATCTGCGGCTGCCTTGAAGGCTGCGTTGATTTCTTCGACGGTCGTTTCCTTGTCGAGGATGCAGGAGAAGTCGGTCACCGAACCAGTTGGGGTCGGGACGCGGAAAGCACCACCGTGGAGCTTGCCGTTGAGCTCGGGAATGACAAGACCGATGGCCTTGGCTGCTCCGGTCGAGGACGGGATGATGTTCTCAGAAGCGGTACGTGAACGACGCAGGTCGCTGTGCGGTGCGTCGAGGATGTTCTGGTCACCAGTGAACGAGTGAATCGTGCTCATGAAGCCCTTTTGGATTCCGAAGGAGTCGTGCAGGACTTTGGCCATCGGCGCGAGGCAGTTGGTGGTGCAAGAAGCGTTCGAGACAATGTTGTGCTTGTCAGCGTCGTAGAGGTCGCTGTTGATACCGATGCACATGGTCAGGTCAGGATCGCCGGCAGGAGCCGAGATAAGGACTTTCTTGGCGCCTGCTTCGAGGTGCTTAGACGCACCGTCACGCTTGGTGAAGAAGCCGGTCGATTCGAGGACGATGTCGATGTCGTTGGCTCCCCAAGGAAGGGCGGCTGGGTCACGCTCTGCGGTGCAGAGGATCTTGTGGCCATCGACGGTGATCGAGTTGTCGTCATAGCTGACTTCGCTGTCGAGCGGGCCGGCGGTGGAGTCCCATTTGAGAAGGTGGGCGAGAGTCTTGTTGTCGGTCAGGTCGTTGATGGCGACGACCTGCTTGCGCTGTTCAGTCGACATTGCGCGGAGGACGTTACGTCCAATCCGACCGAATCCGTTGATTGCTACATTAGCCATGATTTTTTTTGGTGAAACTGTTGTGATTTCTGGCGTGCGAGTCTGGAGGTTCCGGCTCGCGGCGCTACATACAAAGCTGGAGGTGGAGGGTCAAACGGGATTTTTCCGTCATGTCTTACTTTGATCAGCTAAAGATCCGTCTTTTTGCGCAAAAACTTTGAACGAAATGATGCTTTGTGAGACAAAGAAGGGCATGGACGATCCTCGAAAGGCGCTTGAGCAACTGGAGACTATTCGCTCCCTTCTGGAGCGGGCGACTGCCTATCGAGTGATTTGTGCGCCTTCTGCGATCATGGGGGGCACGGCGGCGCTGATGCTGGGACTGGTGCAGGCGTGGCTCTACCAAGGGCAGGGAAGTTCGCCCTTTCAGCCAGTGGATTTTGTTTGTTCTTGGTTGGTGGTTCTGGCTCTGGCGGGGGGTAGCAATATTCTGATGCTCCTGCGCGACTCGAAGCGTAGGGGAGAGGTTGCGCCGTCACCGCGAATGCGTATGGCGCTGAATGCGGTGCTTCCGCCGTTTGTGGTAACCGGGGTTCTCGGGTTGGCGATTTTTCACCTAACCGGAGATCCATTCGGGTGCGTGACGACTTGGGTGATCGGCTATGGGGCGTCACTGCATGCGGCCTCGGGTTTCGCTCCGAGGACGTTACAGAGGGCCGGACGTATTTGTCTCATCTCCGGCATTCTTCTCGCCTGTGCCTGGGGCTTGAGCGGAGTGGGGGAAATTCCGTATTCGTTTTCGGGGCTGGCGATGGCGGTCGTCTTTGGTGCGGTGCATTTGGAATACGGAGTCCGTGCGTTGCTGTGGAATTCGGCATCCAAGCTTACGGAGAGTAATCCGACCGTTAAGTAAAATCTTTTGCCCCATCTAGAACTGGAACGGTGCTACTCCGCTAACTCCCGTTAATTTTTCTTCAGATCCCATGGTAGATTTCGACAAACTCGACAAGACGATTCACGAACGGGGTCGTCTTGCCATCATGACCCTTCTCGCCACGCGGCCGGAGTGGGCCTTTCAAGATCTCAAAAAGGAGCTTCAACTGAGTGACGGCAACCTCGTCAGTCATCTCCGCTCTCTGGCGAAGGCCGGCCACATCGATTCCTTCAAGGTGAAGGAGGATGGCAATCGGCCGCGCACTAGCTACCAGCTGACAAGATCCGGTCGTAAGGCTTTCGAAGGATACCTCGAGGTTCTAGCGGACATCGTCCGGGTGACTTCGGCAACGCCTGCTCCTGTGGCGACGGTAGTCTGAGTAGAACCAATCTTGTCGCAAAAAAGGGCGAATTTTGCCTAATAACTTTGCGATGCAAAGCTAATGAATCCAGGCCACCCCCGAAAATCAATCCACACGAACATCCAAGTCGCTAGTCACTACGACATCTGTATCGACGTCCGCAACGCCCTCCGAACACCTTACGCAATCGCTTCGGAAGGGGTGGTGACGGTCCTCCGTGGCCTCGTTCGCAGCCGTGTTGTGCAGGACTCCCGGAACTCGGTGAGGAATGACAGAGAGAGCTGGCGAAAAGCGCTCGGCGGCTAGCGCCAAGTCGCAGCCTACAGGATCGACTCGACGAACTCCTTAGCGTCGAACCTCGCGAAGGCGTCGGCCTCTTCTCCGGTGCCGATATAGCGAGTAGGGATGCCCAAGTCGCTCTGGATCGGGACAATGACACCGCCTTTGCCCGATCCGTCGAGCTTGGTGACGATGACTCCGGTCAAATCGGCTGCGGCGTGGAATTCCTTGGCCTGACTGGTCGCGTTAGAGCCGGTGGTGGCATCGACGACGAGTAGCCGTTCGTGGGGCGAATCAGGGTCGAGCTTCCCAAGCGTTCTACGTATTTTCTTCAGCTCTTCCATGAGGTTGTGCTTGTTGTGAAGACGACCAGCAGTATCGCAGATAAGGAAGTCGATGCGCTCTCGGGCGGCCTCTTGGTAAGCATCGAAGCAGACGGCGGACGGGTCGGATTTGTACTTGGCGGTCAGGATTGGCACACCAATGCGCTCGGCCCAGCGTTCTAGCTGTTCGATGGCGGCGGCGCGGAAGGTATCGGCGGCGGCGAGGAGGACGCTGTGGCCTTGATTCTTCAGATGGAGGGCAAGTTTCGCGCTCGATGTGGTCTTGCCGGTGCCATTGACTCCTACGACCAGAATGACCACCGGACGACCGACGATCGGCTGGAGAGCGAGGTTCTCTGCGGGGAGGAGGTCGGAAATTTCTTGGCGGCAGACGTCGATGACATCGTCCGAGGAGATCTTACGCTTCATCTCCTGCAGCCGGTCGACGATTTGCATCGTCATTCGGATGCCGAGGTCGCCTGCGATCAGGTTTTCCTCGAGTTCATCCCAATCGATATCCGCCTTGCGGGTGAAGACGTTGGCGAGTTTTTTAAAGAATCCGGCCATGAGCTGGGGAGGATAGGCGGGACCGGCAGGAGGGCAAGGATGGGGATGGAAACAAAACACCTCGGCAACTGGGCGGGATCATCTCGGACTGCGTAGGTGAATGTGTTAATTTGGAGGAATTCTTCGGGGTGATTGACAAAACCTACGCCAAACGCCTATAGCTTTAACTGATCCTCGTGTGTCGAGGCTTTACCTATGTTTTCCAACGAAGATTACCTCATCGACTTGCTCACGGAGCACGGTTTTCTCAGTGCCGCCCAAGTGGAGGATGCCCAAGGCAGGGCTCTGTCAGGTGAATCGCTCCCCGAAACCTTGATCCGGCTGAACGTGGTAACCTCGGAGGACGTGGCTAGAACCCGGGCCTCGAGCGCGCAGATGGATTTTGTCGATATTTCCACGTTCCACGCACCTCCGGAGATTGTCGAGATGGTCAATCCGGAAGTAGCCACTCGCTACAAGGTAGCTCCGGTAGCCATGGAAAACGGGCGTCTGAAACTGGCGATCGCCGATCCGCACGACTTCGAGACTCTGGATTCGTTACCGCACGTCATTTCCCACGATTTGGAATTCGTCTGTGCGACTCCCGAAGCCATTAGTGGCGTGCTTGTCCAATTCTATGGGGATGCGGAGAAGCTCGCGAGAACCATGGAAGCCCAGATGGGCGGAGGAGAGGGATTCTCTCTCGAGGGCGATGAGGATCCGGAAGTAGGGTCCGACGATGCGCCGATTATTAAGATGGTGTCGTCGACTCTGCTCGAGGCATTCAAGGCTGGTGCTTCTGATATTCACATCGAGCCCATGGAGAAGGATCTTCGGGTGAGGTATCGAATTGATGGTGTGCTCCACGATGTCGAGCACCACCCGAAAAAACTGCACCAGGCGGTGATCACCCGGATCAAAATTATGACCGGCAAGATGAGCATCGATGAAAAGCGAGTGCCTCAGGATGGTCGTATCTCGGTGAACGTCGGCGACCGAGGCCTTGACCTTCGTGTCTCAACCGTTCCGACGAACAACGGCGAAAGCGTGGTCATGCGTATCCTTGACAAGCAGAGCCTGAAACTCGGTCTCTCTGATCTGGGTTTCTTCAGTGATGATGAAGAGACCTTTACCCGTCTCCTAGGTCTGCCAGATGGAATTATTCTAGTCACCGGGCCTACCGGTTCGGGCAAGACGACGACGCTCTATGCTTGCTTGAATACGATCAACAAGCCGGACAAAAAGATCATCACCGTCGAAGATCCGGTGGAGTATGAGCTAGCCGGAATTAACCAAGTTGGGGTGAAGGAGGACATTGGAATGAGCTTTTCTGCCGCTCTCCGGTCGATTCTTCGACAGGCTCCGAACATCATCATGATTGGTGAGATTCGCGACATGGAGACCGCGCAGATCGCCGTTAACGCCTCGCTTACTGGTCACCTCGTGTTCTCCACCCTGCACACCAACGACGCTCCAAGCGCCGTTGCGCGTCTTTCTGACATCGGAATCAAGCCGTTCCTCATCGCCTCGGCGGTTCGGTCCATTGTTGCCCAACGCCTTGTGCGAAAGCTGTGCCCCGATTGCAAGGCCCCAGCAGCCCTCTCCGAAAAAGAAATGCGGGCTCTGAGCCTCACTCCTGATCAGCTCACTGAGGCCACTATCATGGGGCCTGAAGGATGCTCCAAGTGCCGCTCGACTGGTTTCCGCGGCCGGATGGGCATCATCGAGATCTTCAATATCGATGACGAGGCTCGCCACATGATTAACGAGAAGCTCTCGACTCCTCAGCTAAGAAACCGCGCCAGAGAGCTGGGCATGCGAACCCTCCGCGAGGATGGAATTCGCAAAGCGCTTGCCGGAAACACTACTGCGGGGGAAGTCCTCCGCGCCACCATGGGGGATGAAGGGTAGGACTACGAAGTCCACTTCCATCTTGCGAACACGACAGATTTTAGAGAATGAACGCCACCACCGTCCTAGAGCTACTTCAGCGTCACGAGGTCATCGATCAGGCTCAAGCCGATGCGATCCTCGAGGAGATCACCCAGAATGGAAAGGGGATCATGGAAACCCTAATTATCTACGGGATTTTCGAGGATATGACTCACGCTTGGGGTTTCGTCGCCGGAGACCTCCAGGCCGACTATGTCGATCTTTCCGAGTACCTGCCCCCGGCTGAATTGATCGGAACAATTCCTGCGGGTATGGCCCGTCTTTACGGTGCATTACCGGTAAACTTTGACTCAAGTGGACTTACCGTGGCCTTGGTAAATCCGTTTGATCCTCAGGTGGCTGAGGATCTCCGCTTTGCACTCAACAAGGATATCAATATCGTTGTCGGTGATGCCGCCAAGGTTGAGGAGCTGATTGCCGAACACTACGGTAGTGGTGATGCGGATATGGGCGATGTCCTCGCTGGTCTCACCTCTGCCAGCGAAGGTGACGTAGAACTCGATCTCAAGACGCTAGAGGCTGAGGCGAACTCCGCGCCGATTATTCGATACGTCGATCTTGTTCTGTTTCAGGCGATTAAGGAGCAGGCCTCGGATATTCACTTTGAGCCGTTCTCCAATGAGTTCAAAATCCGCTATCGGGTGGATGGTGCGCTTTACGAAATGGCTCCACCACCGGCGCACCTGACAGCTTCGATCACATCGCGTTTGAAGGTGATGTCGAACCTAAACATCGCCGAACGGCGGATTCCTCAGGATGGACGAATTGCCAAAACTGTCGATGACCGTCAGGTCGATATGCGTGTCTCCACCCTGCCGACTCAGTATGGTGAGTCCATCGTGCTTCGTGTGCTCGACCGGTCCTCGGTGAATCTAGATCTCGAAAATCTCGGGATGAGCGAACAGCTCTTCGAGTATATCAACGACACGGTGCGGAAGCCCAATGGCATCTTCATCTGCACGGGCCCAACTGGAGCTGGTAAGACGACCACGCTTTACGCGGCGCTGCGGAAGATCAACGAGGTCGATACCAAGATTCTGACCGCCGAAGATCCTGTAGAGTATGATATCGAAGGCATCATTCAGGTTCCCGTCCAAGAGAGCATCGGTCTTACCTTCCAGCGAGTGCTTCGAGCATTCCTTCGACAAGATCCCGATAAGATCATGGTGGGAGAGATGCGAGATCTTGAGACCGCCCAAATTGCGATCCAAGCGTCTCTGACCGGGCACTTGGTGCTTTCCACCTTGCACACGAACGACTCTTGCGGAGCCGTCACCCGATTACTCGACATGGGGTGTGAGTCATTCTTGATCGCAGCGACGCTGGAGGCAGTGCTCGCCCAGCGTCTGCTTCGGACCATCTGTGATACCTGCAAGACTGAGTATTCGCCAAGCGATACGATTCTCAGCCAACTTGGCCTTTCCCGGAGCGACATCGGGGATAGGACATTTTTCACAGGAGCAGGGTGCGAAGAGTGCGGTGAGTCTGGATACAAGGGACGACAGGGGCTGTATGAGCTCCTCGACATCTCCGATCCCCTCCGCGAACTCATCACCGAACGAGCTCCTTCCCTCGTCCTCAAGGAGAAAGCGATAGAACTGGGCATGATGCCACTCCGGGAGGATGGTTTACGAAATATCTACAATGGTCAGACTACCATCGAAGAAGTTCTTAAGTATACCTAAGTAGATCCAGGCGATCACGTTCGATTCCGCGAGTTTTTTCTTCCCTTTCCCGGCAAGATCCGCACACAATAAGACATCCTATGTGGCTGAGATGACTCGGCCAAAGCTTCAAGACCGCAATGCCCACCTTTGAATACATCGCCCTCGACGCCAATGGCGAGGAATCGACCGGTAACATCGATGCCGATTCTGATTCCGATGCCATCAGTCAGCTTCGAAAAAACGGCTTCTATCCGACCAAGGTCATAGACAAAGCCAAGGGTGGATTGTCATCGGCAGACAAGAAACGTGCTAGGACCGGTAGCAAGACGAAGGGAAAATCCAGTGTAGGGGGCAAGGCAGGGGGCGCGAAAGCTAAGGTCAAGAGCAAGTCGCTCATGATCTTTACCCGACAACTCGCTACGCTGATTGATTCGGGTCTTCCTCTCCTCCGTGGACTTACGGTGTTGGGTAACCAGGAGCCCAATCCGGTTCTCAAGAGCACCATTTCCAGCTTGGCTGACTCGGTTCAGGGTGGTTCGACTTTCTCGGAAAGCCTGACGCAGTTCCCGAATATCTTCAACAAGCTCTACGTGAATATGGTTAAGGCCGGTGAGCTTGGTGGTGTGTTGGAGCTCGTTCTGAACCGTCTTGCTGAGTATCAGGAAAAGGCACAGAAGCTGAAGAACAAGATCGTCGCGGCCATGGTGTATCCGCTGGTCGTCATGTTCATCGCCTCCGCGATCATGGTATTCCTCCTCGTGGTTATCGTGCCGAAGTTCGAGAAGATCTTCGTCGATATGTTGGGGTCCGCAGACAAGTTACCAGGGCTGACCAAAGCCGTCGTGGGAGCTTCTCGAGGTATGGTTAAGAATATTATCCCGATCGCCATTCTCATTCTCGTCTTGGTTGTGATTTGGCGAATCTTCGCCGCGACTAAGGGTGGGCGGGTGATCATCGATAAGATCAAGCTAAAGATCCCGATCTTCGGTGATGTACAGCGGAAAAGCGCGATCTCACGTTTTAGTCGGACACTCGGAACTCTGGTTACCTCAGGCGTGCCGATTCTCCAAGCTCTCAACATCACCAAAGAGACTGCGGGCAACATCGTTATCTCCAACGCGATCCAGAAGGTTCACGATGCGGTCAAAGAGGGTGAGTCAATCGTGGCTCCGCTTGAAGCCAGTAAGGTGTTTCCTCCCATGGTCATCAGTATGGTCGATGTGGGGGAGGAGACCGGTCAGTTGCCGGAAATGCTTCTAAAGATTGCCGATGTCTATGACGATGAGGTCGATAACGCAGTCACCGCTCTTACTTCAATGCTCGAGCCGATTATGATTGTTGTCCTCGCTCTCGTGGTCGGAACGATCGTGCTTGCGCTCTTCCTTCCTCTGATCGAGATTATTAAGCAGCTCAGCTGACGTTCCGGGGCGCTGGTGGGAAAGCCAAGCCCAACCCAGAACAATCCAGTTATCATGCAATCCATCCCCAAACGCTCCTCCAAGCAAGGTGCCTTCACGCTCGTCGAATTGCTCGTCGTCATCGTTGTCATCTCGATTCTCGCCGCCCTCACGCTGGGTAGTGCCAAGTTCGCCAAGAACAAGGGGGCCGAAGCCAAGACGAAAGGGATGATCAAGATGATCGAACTCGCCTTGGAGAAATATCAGCTGGAATATGGTGAGTATCCTAGCGGGATCATGACGGCGATGGTTCCTGGTTCCAGCCTTGAGGCTGGTCCAGCGATCGAGCTTTACAAACTGATCACCGGTGATGCCAATAACGACGGCGAGATCCAGTCAACGGAAGAGCCTCTGATCGAAAGCGGATTTGCAGGTCTAAGCGACAAGTTCGGTTTTACTACAGGATCAGGAGTCGACGCAGCCGGTCTGCCGGCAGGCCCGTTCTACCTGAAAGACGGCTGGGGAAATCCAATTCAGTACATTCATCCCAATGATGCCGCCACATTTGGCCACACCATGAAAAACGGCACCTATGATATCTTCTCCTACGGGGCGGATGATCCGACTAGTCCCGGAGGCGGCGTGACGGACGCTAGGTGGATTAAGAACTGGTAGCGTTACGGGGGTAGGTTCCGTCGCATCCCATTAGCTGAGATTCTGTGTGGATGTCGATTCCGGCAGACACCCAGCACGAAAATCCACCGCACGCCGTCGCGTTTCAGCGCCAGTTCGGCCCGATTGTTGCTCGCGTTGGCCCTCGGCTAAGCGCATTCGGGCTCGAGCGTAAAGGGGGCTACGGTGCACAGGTCTTGTCGCTTCGCTCCCGAGTGCGAGCGAGACGCCTGCGGTCCGGCAGGCTCGATCCGGGCATCGTATCGGCGGCCTACGCGATGTTGGTGTAGACGGCTTGGACATCTTCGTCGTCTTCGAGCTTGTCGAGAATGACCTCGACCTCGTCCATCTGCGCCTCGGTGATCTCGATGGGGCTGGTGGGGATACGCTTGTGGGCCGCCTTGACGCCTTCGATCTCAAGGGCGTCGCAGGCGCTGGAGAGGTTACCGAAGTCTTTGAAGTCACCATAGACGAATACAGTGCCGTCGATCTCTTCGAATTCCTCAAGCCCTGCGTCGATGAGGGCGAGCTCGACTTCTTCAAGGTCTAAGCCTTCTGCGGGAAACTCGATGGCAGTCTTGCGACTAAATAGGAATTCCAGAGAGCCACTCTGGACGATTTCGCCCTCGTTTTTCTTGAAGATGGTCTTCACGTTGGCCACGGTACGGGTCGGATTGTCGGTGGCACATTCGACCCAGAAGAGCACGCCGTGGGGGCCTTTGCCTTCATAGCTGGACTCGGCAAAGTTTGCACCCTCGTTCGATGTGGCCCTAGCGATGGCCTTATCGATATTGTCCTTGGGCATGTTCTCCGCCTTGGCGTTGTTGATCGCGGTGCGGAGCTTGGAATTGGCCTCAGGGTCGGGGCCACCGTCCTTAGCTGCAAGGGTGATGGATCGAGACAGCTTGGGGAAAATCTTGGACATCTTGTCCCAGCGTTTTTCCTTGGCGGCTCGGCGGTATTCAAAGGCACGTCCCATAGGCTATTCATAAGCAATCCGTGGCCGATGTCTAGCCTGCACTATTCATGAGCAATCTACTGGGACGTGCAGGCCATGTTGTTACCGCGTTGCAGGTCGATTTTACACATCGACGAATACCAGTACGGCTTCAGCACAAAATCGTCGCCGGCCTTGTCCCCACACGGCCTATACGCCCTCGCTACGATCTTCATGAAAGAACAGTCTAGGAGTGAGGCAGCACGATTCGAAGGTTTGGAGAAGGATTTCTACCCCAATCGAGCCAAATAATCTCGCATATCGAGAAGGACGGTCTATGATGGCCCCGCACCCCGGGGAGCTAGTTGTGCCATGAGAATCGTAGCGATTTCGAATCAAAAAGGTGGTGTAGGGAAGACCACCACCGCCATTAACCTTTCCGCCTGCCTCGCAGAGCAGGGCACCCGTGTGCTTCTCATTGACCTGGATCCACAGGCCAATGCGACCAGTGGTTTGAATATCGAGCCGGAGGAAGGCCTGAGCCTGTATACGGCGCTGACTTCTCATGGCCGTGTCGATCAGATGATCCGCCCGACGGAGATTCCGAATCTGTCGATCATTCCGTCGCACATGGAACTGGCAGGTTGTGAGATCGACCTCGCCCGGACCGACAACCATCTCTCCAAGCTCCGCGACCTTCTACAGCCGTTGAAGTCGGCCGAGACCTTTGACTACGTCATTCTGGATACTCCGCCGTCGCTCGGTGTCCTGATGACTTCCGCTCTCGCCGCAGCCGATGAGCTTCTCATCCCGCTCCAGTGCGAGTACTTCGGGCTCGAAGGACTAGCCAAAATCGTGCACGTGGTCGAGCAGATCCGTAATTCTGGGGCCAACCCGGATGTGCAGATCGAGGGCATCGTCATGACGATGTTCGATCCCCGAACCAACCTTGCCCAACAGGTTGTTTCCGATGTGAAGCGCCACTTTGCCGAGACCGTCTATCAGAGCGTCGTGCCACGAACGATTCGTCTAGGAGAAGCCCCGAGTTTCGGCAAATCGATTATCGAGCACGAACCCAAAGGCCGCGGTGCCCAAGCTTACCGTGCCCTTGCCAGCGAGTTCCTCGAGCGTCGGAGCACAGCGGTCAGCCCAGTTCCAGAAGACGGCGTGGAGGCGACTACGGCGTAGGTGGGTAGTCTCAAAAGTGTCTTTGTCTTCGGTTAGTAATCCCTCCCGAGAAAGCGCTGAGGAGAGCGCTTGGTCTCGGTTTGGGGTGGGAGGTCGATTGTCGTGCGGAGATTGGTGGGAACTTTGGGGGGATTTGGTGTTGGTTTGGGGAGCGATGTCAAAGCAGAGGAGTCTGAATGTCTGAATCCTAGAAAATGTATTGGATAGAGCTGTGAGCATCCGGTGGCCCTAACTAGTGGGGTAGAAGCGCTCCGTCAGGCCGAAGGCCGATGACGTCCTCTGCGTAGCAATATCCGTAATGGTGACTTCCTAGTCGCCACCCAAAACCCAAAAGCGGCTGTCGGGCTGTCGTGAGTGGCGACTTGGAAGTCACCACAACCAAGCGCCTTGCCAAACCGAGCGATCGCTGCACCGAAGCATAGACGAAGCCAGACGTGCAATGCGCGTCTGGGGATTCCAATACTGCGGGCAGAAGAAAAAGGCGCACAGCGCAAGGTCTTCTGCGCATTCCGTTTATGAAAAACAAATCACAGCCGTATTGGGAAAGGGTGTCTCGATTGCGCGTCGGCACTGGGTGCTGACGATTGCGTTCTTTTTCCTGTTCGAATTCTATTGGATAATATCCGGGCGCCGATTGCCGAGCAGGAAGCCTTGCTCCAGCAATCGGTCCTTTCCTATGAGGAGTCGGTGCTTCGAGCGGTAATGGAAGTCGAGAATGGTCTCGGCGAGTTGTACCTCGACCGAGTTTAACTGGCCGAACTCGCAGAGACGCACGAGGCCACCGCTGCCACAGTCGAGGCCCTCAGCCAATCGTTCGAGGACGACTTGAACGATCTTCGCGATCTGCTTCGCGCCGAACAGGGGTGGGCAGAGATTCGACTGGAGGAGACCTTTTCCTGTCGTTCTCTCTCGCGATCCTCGGTTGGCTTGTTCAAGGCCCTCGGCGGTGGGCCATACGCGTAAACTTTAGAGGCTGGTAATGATCTGTTCGAGGGATCTCCGCTTGCGTTTTTCCTGGGTGGCGGAAGCTGCGAGACGCCTTAGCTCAGCCGCTCTTGATCCGCCTCTGAGGAGGCCTC
>Ga0209186_1000408_pt1 | contig 35283 bp, 15 predicted proteins | sample SidtaG_FD_187426 | JGI IMG/M metagenome (GOLD analysis project Ga0209186, IMG submission 187426) | Marine algal microbial communities from Sidmouth, United Kingdom - Sidmouth_Male2 metaG (SPAdes) (version 2) | ecosystem: Host-associated > Algae > Red algae > Unclassified | place: Sidmouth...
CCAGTTACCTCGTCATCGGCTTCGACGCCCCGCCCACCGCGACCGCCGCTTCCGGCGAAGTCCTAGCAGGCGCCCTGCTCGAAGTCGACGGCGACCACGCCATCTACCTCAGTCCGAAAGCCGGACTCGACCTCACAGTGGAGTAGGAGACAAGCCGTCTTGCCATCACATCTCATACTTGCTTGATGGGAGTATGAGATGTGTTCTCCCTTTCCTCCTTTGTATCGGTCTGTCTGGGTTTTTACCGGCCCAGCAAGCGACGAATTTGGTTGAGCAACTCTGGCTCAATCATGCAGAATTATTGGCGGTTGAGCGAAAACCGGAGATGGAAGCGAAGGAAGTCATAGCCGCAGGCAAGACGATGCGGCTACTTGAGAAGACCTTTGGAACCAAACCGGATACTGGATGGAGTTTGTATATTTCAATGCATGGGGGTGGGGGAGCACCACCTCGTGTAAATGATGGCCAATGGAAAAATCAAATCCGTTTGTATCAACCCAAGGAAGGTATTGTCGTCGCTCCCCGGGCTCCGACCGATACCTGGAACCTCTGGCATCAGGGGCACATCGACGATTTGTTCGACCGTCTCATTGAGAACTATGTCGTGTTACGGGAAGTAAATCCCGACCGTATTTATCTTCTTGGCTACTCCGCCGGTGGTGACGGCGTCTATCAACTGGCGCCGCGCATGGCGGATCGCTTCGCGGCGGCTTCGATGATGGCCGGTCATCCCAATGACGCAAATCCGTTGGGCCTGCGCAATCTTCCGTTTATGATTTGGTGTGGTGAAAAGGACGCTGCCTATGAGCGAAATCAGGTGGCCAAAAAATGGGGCGAACGTCTTGAAAAACTTCAGGCAGCGGATGCGGACGGATATCTCCACAAAACCACCATCGTCAAAGGAGCCGGCCACTGGATGAACGGAACCGATCGTGCTGCGATCCCTTGGATGGGAAAACACAAACGCGATCCTTGGCCAAAGGAGGTGGTTTGGCATCAATCTGGGCGGACGCATGAACGCTTTTATTGGTTGCAGAACGAGCACCCTGTCAAAGGTCAGACGATCAAAGCGACCGTCGAAAAACAGACCTTCACCATCCAAGCGAAAGGCATTGAGAAGTTGACCCTTCGGCTGTCCGATTCTCTTATCGATTTGGATTCGCCCGTCCGTGTTATCTTCAACGGTGAGCGTGTTCATGATGCCATTGTTCCCCGAAGTTCGGCCGCGGTAAAAGCATCATTGGCCGAACGGGCGGACCCGCGTTCGGCGGCATTAGCGCTCCTCCAAGTGCAGGTCAAATAAGTTGCCTTCCGGCAGCACCTCCGGCTAAAAGTCACATCCCTTTGCTCCAGTAGCTCATCAGGACAGAGCGACAGATTCCTAATCTGTAGGTAGCAGGTTCGAGTCCTGCCTGGGGCACCAACTCTCTTTTGAGCAGCATTTTTGAGGGTCGCGGAGCTTTTGAGGATGTTGGAATCCTGTCTGCAAGTTCTCAACTTTGCATTTTCCGGGGGACCATCCGCAGAGGATTTTACTTAAAATCGTCTTATATTCCTTCGGATTGTTACTCGAATCGACCCGAAATCTTACCAACGTTACCTTCAGATGCGTTAAAGTACACCAAGCTGTAAATTGGTCATGGGCGTCCTGTCGAGGGTGGCATGATTTTTGCATTAGTTCTTCTGAATCCTATGAAGACTATGAAAATCACCAAAAATAAGACACCCCTCCCTTGGTCCAACCACCTGCTAGGCCTTCTATTTCTTATAGCTGCAGCCGTCTCCGCTGGTTGGATGTTTCTTTCGACTCTGGGGAGCACTCCGCCTCTTGGATGTGGAATCGACTCCTCCTGCTCGACTGTTTTAAGCAGTACCTGGGCCAAAATTGGCATCATCCCCCTTAGTTTAGTGGGGTTTGTGACCTATTTCTCGCTCATCATTTCCGCCCGAATGGAAGGACGATCTCGAAAGAGAAGTCCTATGGTACCCTTATTGGCGAGTACGGTTGTGCTCGCCTCTGTGTGGTTTACGGGAATTCAAGCCTTTGTGATTGAAGCCTTCTGTCCTTGGTGCTGCGCAACACATCTTGCTGCAGTATTAGGTGCGTCCCTTCTTTTGGTTTCTCGTTCTTCCTTTCAGGCAACGGCTGCTGCAAAAATGCCAGCTTGGGCCGCTCCGGCCTTGGCGGCGGTTTCCGTCGCTGCGCTTGGAGGCATTCAGGCCGCCAGTGATCACAAGGTTTCTGAAGTGGCTTCGTTTGAGTCCGGCGTGACGGTTGTGGTTGAGAATGATCGCCCGATCATTTCGCTTCACGACGGTGCGTATGAATTGGACACCTCCGCCCTGCCGGTTTCCGGCGCCGAACATCCGGTTCACTGGATCGTCACCCTCAGCGATCCGACCTGCGACCATTGCCGCGACCTCCACAGTTTCCTTCGCGAAGAAGGTCAAGCTTCTGACACAGCTTACGTGCATCTCCCGGTGGCCCGTAACAGCGCCGCGCGTCACTTGCAACATGACTTGCTTGCGCTGTTCCGCGCAGCTCCCGCCCTCCACAAGACCGCCGTTGCTGGACTTGAGGACGGAACCATTTCTGATCAACCGGCACGCTTCCGCTCTTGGATCAATGCAAACTGGAACGAGGACACTTCTTTCGAGACGGTATGGAAAGCCAATCGTGAATGGTCTGCGGGCCAAATCAAACTGGCGATGGACGTTCTGAACGCCAACAAGGCTGAACTCGGAAAAGTATCCATTCCGCAAATGATGAACGGCGACCAGATCATCCTTGGTCAGCCGGACTCTATGTCTGAAATTCGCGAAACCTTCGCCATGGGTGCAGAAGTCGCTCCGGTGCCGATCGCTGCCGTTGCAATTTCTCAACCGCAGCGTGGGCTCACGCTTCCGGCGTCCACGCGCAGCCTCCTTGGTTCGATGTCCTTTGTTTTGTTCTTTGTGGCAGGTTTGGGTTTCTACCTGCTCCGCCGCCGCCGCATCATGCGCTGGGTGGCGCTCTTCTCCGGTGCCGGGCTTGCTGTCGGATCGATTTCCACGGTGCTTGCCGCCGGAACGGTTGTTCCGGAAAACACCATTTTCGTCCCGCAGACTGACATCATCGCCTGCGTCGACTATGACGGCACCGCCCCGTTCTCCGCCGCCGACCCGCTCGACGACGGCGCTGGCACTCACACGCCCGGTGACGACCTCAACGAAACCAACAATGTCGTCCGTACCTATGACCTTATCCAGTACAGCACCCACTGGAACGTCAACGAACAGGATACCAGCAACGTCATCATCACCATGCAACTCCCGCCGGACCCGACCCGTCCGGACGATCCCGATCCCAACGCGATGTTCATCAACTGGACCGAACTCCCAGCGGGTTGCATCCAGCCCAACGTCGAATCCGCCGCGGCCATCGCCAACAAGGACTCGTACATTACCGATGACGGTAAAACCCTGGTCTGCAATGTCGGCGACGCCAAAGAAGGCACCTCCGGCACGATCCGTGCCATTGCCCAAGTCGGGTTGAACCTCGACGGCAAGATCATCACCATGGACAGCACCATCACCACCGACGACTCTCCTCCGGTCGACGGCAATTCGCTGGACACCACCATTTCCGGCACGCCTGCCGGCGATTGGGTGAAGGGCCGTCCTAAAGTCTATCGTGACGTCACGAACGCCGTGAACGGTCTGGTTGGTATGGTTATGGTCTATCCGATCGCGCTCGTTCCGGGTGGTCCCGGCGGTATCATTGGCTCCGCACCGATGGTGAGTCCGGACGTTACGGTCTTTGACCACTTCCACCACTCTCCGCCAAACACGATCATCGCCGACCCGGCGTGGTTCACCAACCGAACTGTCTGCGGTGGCTATGATTTTGACAAGGTAATCGATTACGATGATGATCTGTCAGTGGCTGGCGATAATGCTGTGGCGGCCCCGTTTACCGATCCCGCCGCCGTCGGTGCGACGGCCAACAACACCATCCCGGTAACGATTGGCTGCGCCTTGGATGCGGCTGCTTCCGCCGCCAATGGCTATCCCGTGGTCCGCTTCGACTTCTCGAACTACGATGCGGGCATCCTGACTCCCGATGCCTCCACCGGTGGACCCAACACGAAGGGTGTGCCGCTGGTCGCCCAAGTGGCGTTTTGGGCAGCGAATGCTGATTACATCGCCCACGATGGCGGCATCGGAACCGTCTGGAACGCGATTTCCGCTACCAATACCGCTGTAACTGGAACGGCAGCTGATGGCAGCGTCTCCGATCCTGCTTCCATCGTGCCGATCGATATCCATGGCAACGCCGGAACCGTCCCGGAAAACATTGTCGGCGACAACAACTTCGTTGGCACAGCCTACCGGCTCGCCAGCTCCCTTCCCGGTAAAACCTTCCGCCATTACACCACAGTCAGTGCTGGGCCTTACCAGGAAAACGTCTACTCGGATACCCTCCCAGGATATCCCCGATTTGGCCATGGCGATTTTTACCACCGTCTCGACCACCGGAATCTAAGCCGCGGCGGCCTTGGATCACACAGTCTTCCTCCCCGGGCCAACATTTACAATGCATGGCAGGGTGACCACACCGTCTCCCGGGGCGAGACCCTCGTCGTGAGTTCACGTATTAGCACGTTTACATCCCACTTCGTAGATGTACCAGCGTCGCAAATCCACCACGACCACATCAACCTCTGCAATCATTTCGACAATGCGAATATGGAGCTGGTTGATTTCGCGTCTCCCACGTTTGACGTGATTGACACTAGCGGCTTCAATACAACGGTACCTGGGTGGTGGCAGGCCTTCCCGACCGGTGGCTATCAGGACACCATTAGTGATGGCCCCACTTTCCATGTCCTGACTGGTACAGGCGATGCCCACTCTCAGGGTATCAACAATGGTGGTATCCGCAAACAGGATTTCCCCTACGTCATTGAAGTTGCCACCGCCGCCCCAGGCGTGTTGACCGCCCCGGGGCTAAGTGTGGCTCCAGGTGCCGTCACCTGCAACGATGCCGACGCGGCAACCGGATGGGTGGATGCGAGCGATGCCGCCGCTATGGCTGCGTTCGAGTCGGTACCCGGCTCTGGGGTGTACGACTTGGCCAACATGATTCGCTTGAGAAGTCTCAATGCCGTGCCTTGGCGCTCCGGCCCGGGTATCTTTGCCCGGACCTTTGAGGGTATTGGTGCGTCCTACCATCTCCACTACAACCTGCAGGTCAAAACAGACAACACGGCCAATCCGGACGGCGAGGTCATGTTTATCCACACCTCCCGCGCGTCCGGCCCCCTGACCAACGGCACCTTCACCACCGCCGATGAATGTGGTTGCACGCATCCAACTGATGGAGTGCCTGCAAATGTCTTTTATGAATGGGGTTCGGGACCCGGTGTCGACACCCCCCCGAACGCATGGTGCAACCTCGAATATGATTACTCCTCGCCTGGGGTCACCGAGGAACCGTCCACACGCGGAAGACCCGGTTTCTTTGACTTACTCTCCATCGAGCAGGCATTGCCTGGAGGTGACCCTGTTATTGGCCACCACGAAAAACTGACCGTCGGGTCCACCCGGCTGGCCGTCTCAAAGAAGAACGCCACAGGCGACCCTCTCCAGCTGGTCGACAACGGGGATCTCGTGACCTTCGACATTTGTTGGAGTGTCATCGGTTCCCCGCTTGAGCCAGTGAGCAACCTGACGATCTCCGACAATCTTCCGGCCAACCTCGCCTTCGTCTCGAGCACGTTGGGTAACGCGGACTCCTTTTCGATCACCGGCACGGACACCCTAAACTGGACCTACAGCGGCGCTACCCCTGGCGGTACCAGCGACTGCTTCCAAGTCACCGTCGAGGTCATAAACGCGGCTGGAGAGGCGCAAATTGGGAATACTGCGACCATCAGGGCCGTCGACTTCTTTGGCGACGCCCTCAGCGGTTCCAACGTGGCCCGTATCAAGATGGTGCCCGCCTACGAACGCCTCTGTGTCTACAAGACGGTGGCCGACGAAGAAGGCCCCTGCGACGTCTATCCTGGGCCAGCTACCGAACCAGCCGACTGGGCTGACCGCTGTTCGATCATTTACCAGGATGATCCCATGGAGTTCACCCTTCACCTACTCAACGAAGGTCTTACCGACCTCGGCCCGGTGGACGTGATCGAAGTCTTCCCGTTCCTCGGCGACGCGGTGGAACCCGCCAACGCAACCGGACTCTTCGCCGGTGACGGACGCGCCCCGGTCTCCGACTTCTCCGGCACCCTCGAACTGGCCGCCTGGCCCCCCGTCGTGGCGGTCGACAGCCTCGCTGGCCAGACCGACTGCCGCGGTACCTTCTACTGGACCACGGAAGTACCCGACCTGATCAACCGCAACCCGGAAGATCCCAGCAACGCCCTGACCGGTGGTATCTGGAACGCCGGAACCCCAGCCAACCTCGCCACCGTCACCGGCTTCCGCTACGTGATGTCCGACGACCTCGGCATTGGCGGGGCCAAAGAGTGCCGCATCACCTTCGAACTTGATTCCGACAGCAACGTCGATCTCGACTTCTACTCCAACACCTTCGGGGCCAAGTCCGAGACCATCAAGACGGTCAACCGGGCCAACGACGTCTCCATCCTCGTGCACGAGGTCGACTTCGCCCTGACCAAGGTTCTAGCTGATCCGGCTTCCGGCTTCGTCTACCCCGGACAAAATGTGACCTTCGACATCGAGGTCTGCAACCAAGGCGCAGTCGAAGGCACCCAAATCCGCCTTACCGACTACATCCCGAGCGGCATGACTTACGTGGATGCTGACAACCTCCCTGAATGGCGATTGGTCGCGGGAGGATCACGGGCCGTTTATGACTATATCAACAATTTGGCTCCCGGCGAATGCGCCACGGTTCCCCTCGTGCTAAGTGTAGACGCCGGGTTCGACGGTCTGATCACCAACTGGGCCGAGATCCAAACGGTTTTCGGACCGGACGGTACGCTCCTCGCGGACACCGACAGCACCCCTGACTTCACTAACAACGATCCGTTCGGCGGCGACAACGTCACCGACAACAGCGACGCCGACGAAGACGACCACGACCCGGCCGAAATCTTCGTGCTCGATCCCTGCATCGACATCGAGAAGTTCACCGAGGGTGTTCAGTCCGACACCGCACCCGGCAATTTCATCCCGGCTGGCAGCTCTGTCACCTGGACCTACGTCGTGACCAACTGCGGCAACATCGGCCTTGGCGACGTCACCGTGGTCGATGATGTTGAAGGCGCTGCCTTCTATGTCTCTGGCGATACCGACGGCGACGGCCTGCTCGACACAGATGAAGAGTGGATCTTCGAAGCGATCGGCACCTCCACTGGAGGAGCCTACTCCAACAACGCCCAGACCTCCGGTAACCCGGTCGACGACGGCGGCAGCGAGATTCCCGGCGCCGACCCGGTCATGGACGAAGACCCCGACCATTACTTCGGGGCCGATCCCGGCATCACCATCGAGAAGACGGTCTACCTCGGCCACGACGGCGGCCTCGGCTGCCCCGGCACCGAACTAGCTACCAGCACCAGCATGGCCGATGTGACCTACTGCTTCGTGGTCGTGAACACCGGCAACGTGACCCTCGATCCGGTCACGATCATGGACACGCTGATCGGCATGCCCGCCATGAGCGTCGGCCCGCTGGCTCCAGGTGCCAGCGCCTCCGCCTTCTTCGAAACCGTCATCGACGGCGCGCTCACCAACGTCGCCGACGTGGCCGGAACCCCGGTTGACGACGACGGCAACCTGATCGACGGACTCGACGACGTGACCGACGACGACCCGGCAGAAGTGGCCGAAGAGAACTTCGACCTTGCCCTGCAGAAAGTCCTCACGAGCAGCGGACCGTTTAATCCCGGCGACGACGTCACGTTCACCATCACCCTGTTCAACCAGGGCGACGTGATTGCGACCAACATCGAAGTGGTCGACTACATCCCGACCGGCCTCATTCTCAATGACGCCGACTGGGCCGATAACGGCACCTCCGCCTCCTACCTGGAGACCGGACCGCTCAATCCCGGCAGCATGGTCGGGATTCCGATCACCTTCACCATCGACCCGAACGCTCCCGCTGGCACCATCGAGAACTTCGCGGAAATCGCCGGCGCCCAAGACGACGAAGGCAACCCGCGCGACGACATCGACTCGACGCCGGACGCCGACGACACCAACGATGGACCCGTCACTGACAACGAGACCATGAATGGCAACAACGACGAGGACGACCACGACCCGGCCGAAGTGGACGTCGAGATCTTCGACCTCGCCCTCACCAAGGTCATCGACACCGCCGCCACTCCGGGCCCCTACAGCCCCGGCGACACCATTACATTCACGATCACCGTGACCAACCAGGGCACGATGGTCGCGCAGAACATCGCCGTCGCCGATTACATTCCGGCCGGCCTGATCCTCGCCGACCCGGCATGGAGCCAAACCGGTCCGAGTACCGCCGAGCAGACCATTGCCGGCCCGCTCGCACCCGGCGGCAGCGAAGACCTCTCAATCAGCTTCCTCATCGGACCTGATGTCGACGGCGAACTCGTCAACTACTCTGAAATCGGCGCCGCCGAAGACGAAGACGGCAACCCCGGCAACGACATCGACTCCACCCCGGACACCGAAGACGACAACGACGGCCCTGTGACCGACGGCGCCACCGACGGCACCAACGGAGACGAGGACGACCACGACCCGGCTCCGTTCACCGTCGAAACCTTCGACCTCGCCCTCACTAAAGTTCTCGTCGGCAACGGCCCGTTCACCCCGGGCGGCCCCGCCACCTTCGAGATCACCGTTGAGAACCAAGGCACCGTGACCGCCACCAACGTGCAAGTCACCGATTACGTGCCCGCCGGCCTCACCGTCAACGACTCCGCGTGGACCGTCGACGGCACCGCCGGACCTGGCAGCGTGACCAACACCATCGCGGGCCCCATCGCCCCCGGCGGCACCATGAGCATCACCATCGAAATGATCATCGACTCCGGCTTCAGCGGCGTGATCACCAACGTCGCCGAGATCTCCGGCGCCCAGGACGGTGACGGCAACGACCGCGACGACGACGTCGACAGCACCGCTGATGGCGACGGCACCAACGATGGTGACTTCACCGACAACGCCACCGACGGCACCAACGGCGACGAAGACGACTCCGACCCGGCCTTCCTGCCGGTCGGCGTGTTCGACCTCGCGCTCACCAAAGTCATCGACACCTCGGTGACCCCGGGCCCCTATAGCCCCGGTGATTCGATCACCTACCTGATCACGGTCTACAACCAGGGAGCGATCGCGGCCTACAATGTCGACGTCGTCGACTACGTCCCGGCCGGCCTGATCCTCAACGATCCGGCATGGACCAACGTCTCCGCCGGCACCGTCGGCACCAGTCTCGACGGACCCATCGTCCCGAACGGCTCCGAGAACGTGCAGATCACCTTCACCATCGATCCGTCCTTCACCGGCGGTGCCCTCACCAACTTCAGTGAGATCGCCGACGCCGAAGACGAGAACGGCAACCATCCCGAGGACCTCGACTCCACCCCGGACACCACCAACGACGACGGCGACGTCACCGACAACGCCACGCAAGGCGAAGGCGGCGACGAAGAAGACGACCACGACCCGGCTGAGATCCTCGTCGGCATCTTCGACCTGGCCCTCACCAAAGTGGTCGACACCGCCGCGACCCCGGGTCCGTACACGCCCGGCGACACGATCACCTTCACCATCACGGTCACCAACCAAGGCACCGTGGTCGCGCAGAACATCGAAGTCTCCGACTACTTCCCCGCCGGCTTGACCTTGGCTGACGCCGTATGGACGCAGACCGCGACCCAGACTGCCGTCACCACCATCCCCGGCCCGCTGGCGCCTGGCGGATCCGTTGATCTTAGCATCAGCTACACCATCAATCCCGGTGTCTCCGGCGACCTCACCAACTGGGGTGAGATCTCCGAGGCCGAGGACGACATGGGCAACGACCGCGACGACATCGACTCTACCGACGACGGCGTGTTCGGCAACGACGGTGACTTCACCGACAACGCCACCGACGATCCCAACGACGAAGACGACAGCGATCCGGCTCCGTTCACTGTCGAGATCTTCGACCTCGCCCTCACCAAGATGCTGACCTCCGACGGTCCGTTCTTCCCCGGCGCCTTCGTCGAGTTCACCCTCGAAGTCGAAAACCAGGGCACCGTCACCGCCTACAACATCGGCCTGAGCGACGCTGTGCCTGCTGGCCTGATCGTCGCCGACGCTGCCTGGGACATGGACGGCACCGCCGGCCCGGTGGTCACCGACCTCATCGCGCCGCTCGCCGGCCCGCTGGCCCCCGGTGACAAGACCAACATCGTCATCACCCTGCAGATCGACCCGGCCGCCACCATGGCTGCCTCGCTCGTCAACACCGCCGAAATCAACGGCGCCGAAGACGAAGACGGTCCGCGCGACGACGAAGACTCCACCGCAGACGACGACCCGACCAACGACGGAGATGCCACCGACGACGCCACCGACAACGAAAACGGTGACGAAGACGACAGCGACCCGGCCGAACTCTCGTTCGAGATCTTCGACCTCGCCCTCGAGAAAGCCCTCACCACCGAAGGTCCTTACTCGCCCGGCGATATGCTCACCTTCACCATCACCTTGGAAAACCAAGGCACCGTGGACGCGCAGAACATCGTGGTCTCCGACGCACCGAGCGCCGGCCTGATCCTCACCGACACCGCGTGGACCGGCCCGCTCGGCGGCCCCTACACCTACACCTATCCCGGACCGCTGCTTGCCGGCACCATGGATACCGTGACCATCACCTACCAGATCGATCCGGCCATCTCCGGCGCCGTCTCCATGTCCAACTACGCCGCCATTGACGGCGCCGAGGACACCGACGGCAACGAACGCGATGACGACATCGACTCCACCGAAGGTGACGGCTCCACCGATGAGGACGACGACGACGAAGTGCTCTTCGATGTCGAGATCTTCGACTTGGCGTTGACCAAAGTGCTCGACACCGACGCCACGCCCGGGCCGTTCCAGCCCGGCGATACTGTGACCTTCGAAATCGAAGTGTTCAACCAAGGTACCGTCGACGCCCAGAACATCGACGTGGTCGACTACGTCCCGGCTGGTCTGATCCTCAACGACGCCGCCTGGAGCGCCTCCGGTCCCGGCATCGCCACCACGACCATCCCCGGTCCGGTCCTCGCCGGCGACAGCACCACGGTCTCGATCAGCTTCACGATCGCCCCCGGCGTTGACGGCCCGCTCGAGAACGTGGCCGAAATCGAAAGCGCCGAAGACACCACCGGTGAGGAGCGTGACGACAACGACTCCACCCCGGACGGCATCAACGGCAACGACGGTCCGCACGATGACAACACCACCAATGGTGACAACGGCGACGAAGACGACACCGATCCGGCTGGCATCACGGTTGGCACCTTCGACCTCGCTCTGGTCAAGATGAACAACGACCCCGGACCGTTCTACCCCGGCGGCACCGTCACCTTCGACATCACCGTCATCAACCAAGGCACCGTCGACGCCTTCGGCATCACCGTGGCGGACTACATCCCGCCGGGACTGATCGTCACCGATGCGGCCTGGGTGCCGAACAACATCCCCGGTGGCCTCACCTCGACGCAAATCGCGGGACCGCTCGCCCCCGGTGAACAGGTGACCGTGCAGATTACCTTCACCATCGATCCGCAGCTCAACGGCGCGATTACCCTCACCAACCACGCTGAGATTGCTTCGGCCACGGATGGCGACGGCATTGTCCGCGATGACTTCGACTCCACGCCGGACTTCAACGAAGACAACGACGAAGAAGTCGACGACGTCACCGACAACACCAACGGCGACGAAGACGACGCCGATCCGGCTCCGGTCATGATCGGCATCTTCGACCTCGCCCTGGTCAAAGACCTCTCGGACACCACCCCCGGACCGTTCACGCCCGGCGACCTGGTGACCTTCGTCCACACCATCGAGAATCAAGGCAGTGTCACCGCGCAGAACATCACGCTCACCGACACCCCGCCCGCCGGACTGATCCTGACCGACGCCGCCTGGAGCGGACCCACCGGCGGCCCCTACAGCTACCTGTACAGCGGACCGCTGACCCCGGGTCTCACCGACACGGTGACAATCACCTTCCAAATCGATCCGGCCATCAACGAAGCGCTCTCGTTCACCAACACCAGCGAGATCGCCTCGGCCGAAGACGACCAAGGCAACCCACGCACCGACGACATCGACTCCACCGAAGGAGACGGGTCCGACGATCAAGACGACGACGATCCCGAAGTGATCTCGGTCGAGATCTTCGACCTCGCCCTGACGAAGGTCCTCAACGAAGCCGCCAACCCCGGGCCCTACAGCCCCGGCGACCTCGTGTCCTTCACCATCACCGTGTTCAACCAAGGCACCATGGTCGCCCAGAACATTGACGTGGTCGACTACACCCCGGCCGGCCTCACCCTGGCGGACGCCGCTTGGTCGCTGACCGCCGCCGACGTCGCCACCACCACCATCCCCGGACCCTTGAATCCGATGGACAGTGCCAGCGTCGACATCACCTTCACCATTAATGAAGGCGTCTCCGGATCCCTGCAGAACTTCGCTGAAATCAGCGGCGCCGATAACGACCAAGGCGAACCGGAAGACGACATCGACTCCACCCCGGACGGACAGAACGGCAACGACGGTCCGTTCACGGACGACGATACCGACGGCACCAACGGTGACGAGGATGACCACGATCCCGCCGAGGTCTTCGTCGAGATCTTCGACCTCGCACTCACCAAAGTACTGAGCAGCACTGGTCCGCACTTCCCGGGCGGCCCGGCCACCTTCACGATCACTTTGGAAAACCAAGGCAACGTGATGGCTCAGAACATTGAAGTCGCCGATTATATCCCAGCTGGTCTTTTGCTCATGGACTCCGACTGGATGGATATTGGCGGTACCGCAACCACCACGGTCGCAGGACCGCTGGCCCCCGGCAACACCCTCCCGGTCGACATCACCTTCATGATCGATCCCTCCTACACCACCGGCGTCATCAGCAACTTCGCTGAAATCGCCGGTGCCCAAGATGGTGCCGGAGAAGACCGTGACGACGACATCGACTCCACCGCGGACGATGATGACGGCAACGACGGCGACTACAATGACGACGTGACCGACAATACGAACGGAGACGAGGACGACCACGATCCGGCCTTCCTGCCGATCGGCGTGTTCGATCTCGCGCTGACCAAGACGCTGGCTTCCAGCGGTCCGTTCAGCCCGGGCGACGACGTGACCTTCACCGTCACCGTCTTCAACCAAGGCTCCATCGGTGCCCAGAACGTCACCGTCACCGACTACGTGCCGGCTGGCCTGACGCTCAACGACAGCGACTGGAGCCTCGGCACCAACGGCCACGCCACCGCCCTAGTCAGCGGGCCGATCCCGGCTGGCGGCTTCGAGGAGGTGGACATCACCTTCACCATCGACGCCGGCTTCAGCGGCTCCATCACCAACGTCACGGAGATCTCCGAGGCCGAGGACGACCAAGGCAATCCGCGTGACGACGACATCGACTCCACCCCGGACGATGACGACAGCAACGACGGCGACATGGTTAACGACGAGACTGGCAACGGTGGCGGCGACGAAGACGACTCCGATCCGGAAGAGATCATGGTCGGCATCTACGACCTCGCCCTCACCAAAGTCCTCACCAGCACCGGACCGTTCAATCCTGGCGACAGTGTCACGTTCACCATCACGGTGGAGAACCAAGGCACGGTCGCAGCTCAGAACGTGGAAGTCACCGACTACATCCCGTCCGGACTCACCTTGAACGATCCGACTTGGAGCATCGTGGCAGGCGGCGAAGCCGTCACCACCGTCGCCGGGCCGCTTCTGCCGGGCGACACAGTTGACGTCACCATCACCTTCACCATCGACGCCGGCGCAAGCGGCGAACTCGTGAACTACTCCGAAATCTCGGGTGGCGAAGACACCGATGGCAACGAACGTAATGACATTGACTCCACCCCGGACTCCGACGGCGACAACGACGGTCCGGTGACCGACGACGCCACCGATGGCACCGACGGCGACGAAGATGACCACGACCCGGCTCCGGTGTTCGTCGAAATCTTCGACCTCGCCCTCATCAAATCGCTGAGTAGTCCTGGCCCGTTCTATCCCGGTGCCCCGGTGACCTTCACCCACACGGTGGAGAACCAAGGCACCGTCGCGGCCCAGAACATCACCCTCTCGGACTACGTTCCGGCTGGACTGATCGTCAATGACGCCGCTTGGAGCCCGAACGGACTCGTCGGCCCCGGTACGGTCACCACGACCATCGCCGGACCGGTCGCACCTGGCGCCCTCATCACTTCGGACATCACCTTCACCATCGATCCGAACGCGACCACCGCCGGTTCCGCAGTAAACTACTCCGAAATCAGTGAAGCCGAAGACACCGACGGCAACGTCCGCGACGACGACGACTCCACGCCGGATAATGACCCGTCCAACGACGGCAATGACATCGACGACGTCACCGACAACACCGGCGGGGACGAAGACGACCACGATCCTGCCGCCATCGAATGGGACGTGTTCGACCTTGCCATCGACAAGGCGATCATCACCCCCGGACCGTACTCCCCGGGCGACACCGTCACCTACGGCATCACCGTGATCAACGAAGGTACCGTCGACGCGCAGAACATCGCGCTCTCCGACAACCCGCCTGCCGGACTGATCCTCGCTGACACTGGCTGGTCTGGAACCGCCGGTGGTCCGCACACGATGACCTACGCCGGACCGCTTCCGGCCGGTAGCTCCGACACCGTCACCATCTCCTACATGATCGATCCGGCCGCTCCTGCGGGCACGCTCGAGAACTGGGTGGACATCGACGGCGCCGAAGACACCGACGGCAACCCGCGTACCGACGACATCGACTCCACAGAGAATGATGACTCTCAGGACGAGGACGACGATGACCCCGAGCAGATTGAAGTCAGCATCTTCGACCTCGCCCTGCTCAAGGAAATCAACACCGCCGTCTCCCCCGGACCCTACGCTCCTGGCGACACGATCACCTTCACCATCACCGTGTTCAACCAAGGCACCGTGACGGCGACCGACATCGAAGTCACCGATTACATTCCCGCCGGCCTCAGCCTCGCTGATGCTGCGTGGACCGCTAACGGTACCTCCGAAGCCTTCACGACCATTCCTGGTCCGCTGGCTGCGGGCGACTCGACCTCGGTCGACATCACCCTGCTGATCGGCAACGTGGCCGGCGAACTCACCAACTACAGTGAGATCTCTGGGGCCTCCGACGACAGCGGTAACCCGCGTGATGACATCGACTCCGATGCGGACTCCGACCAAGGCGACGACAACGTCACCGACGGTGTTACCGACGGCACCAACGGCGACGAAGACGACCATGACCCGGCTCCGTTCACCGTCGAAGTCTTCGACCTCGCCCTGACCAAGGTCCTCAGCAGTCCGGCACCCTACGTGCCTGGCGATGATGTGACCTTCACCATCACGGTGCTCAACCAAGGGACGATCAACGCGTTCAACGTACCGGTGACCGACTACATCCCAACCGGCCTCAGCTTGAATGACGCCGCTTGGACCGAGACCAACGGGGTGGCGCAGATTGTTCTGCCCGGACCGATCCCGGCCGGTAACGGTGTCCAAGTCGACATCACCTTCACCATCGATCCGACGTTTACCACCGGACAGATCGTGAACTTCGCCGAGATCAGCGGCGGTGAAGATGCCGACGGTACCCCGCGTGACGACATCGACTCCACACCGGACGATGACGACTCCAACGACGGCGCACCGAACGACAACAACACCGACAACCTGTTCGGCGACGAGGACGACCACGATCCCGCCGTCCTGCCGGTCAACGTGTTCGACCTTGCCCTCACCAAGCAACTGATCACCGCTGGTCCGTTCTCCCCGGGAGACAGTGCGACCTTCATGATCACCGTGTACAACCAGGGCTCGATCCCCGCGCAGAACGTGGAAATCACCGACAGCATTCCGGCTGGCCTGCTTCTCAATGACGCAGCTTGGACCGAAGCCGCTGGTGTCGCGACCACGCAGCTCGACGGACCCATCGTCCCCGGTGGTTCGGAGAATGTCACCATCACATTCACGATCGATCCAGCCGCTCCCTCGGGCACCCTCGTCAACCACGCCGAAATCAGCGGCGCGCAAGACGACCAAGGGAACCCGCGCGACGACTTCGACGGCACCTTTGACGGTGATCCGACCAACGACACTGAAGTGGACGACGAGATCAACGACTTCGGCGGCGACGAAGACAATGCCGACCCGGCGGAACTTGAGATCGGCGTGTTCGACCTCGCCCTCACCAAGGAACTCGTCAGCGCTGGACCGTTCGATGCCGGTGACCCGGTGACCTTCCAAGTCAACGTGTTCAACCAAGGCACCGTTACCGCCACGGACATAGAAGTCACCGACTACATCCCAACTGGCCTTACTCTGGCCGACGCTGCCTGGACGCTCGTCAGTGCGGGTGAAGCTGTCACCACCATCGCCGGTCCGCTGGCGCCTGGTGCAGACACCAGCGTGACCATCACGCTGACGATCGATGCTGGCGCCTCTGGAGAACTCGTCAACTTTGCCGAGATCTCTGAAGCCAGCGACGATGCGGGCAACCCGCGCGATGACATCGACTCCACCGCCGACGATGCCCCCGGCAACGACGGCCCCTACGAGGACGGCGTCACCGACGGCACCAATGGCGACGAAGACGATCACGACCCGGCCTCCGTGTCGATCGGTACCTTCGACCTCGCCCTAGTAAAAGTGGTGTCCAGTTCCGGACCCTTCACCCCGGGCGACGACATCACCTTCGAGATCACCGTGATCAACCAAGGTGACGTCGACGCGGCCAACATCATGGTGACCGACCAGCTCCCTGCCGGTCTCACGCTGAACGACGCCGCCTGGACCGACCTCGGTTCCGGACTCGCCGAGGCCCCGCTCGCCGGCACCCTCGCCGCCGGTGACAGCGCCACCCTGACCATCACCGCCACCATCGGCAGCGGCATCACCGGCACCTTGGAGAACCTCGCTGAAATCTCCGACGCCACCGATGCCGATGGCAACCCGCGTGATGATATCGACTCCATTCCGGATGGCGATACTGGCAACGACGGCCCGGCGACGGATAACGTCACGGACGGCAGCAACGATGACGAAGACGACCACGATCCGGCTCCGTTCACCGTCGATGTCTTCGACCTCGCCCTCGACAAGGCCCTGGCAACTCCCGGACCGTTCTCACCCGGCGACCAAGTCACGTTCACCATCTACGTGAGCAACGAAGGTACCGTTCCGGCGGCCAACATCGAAGTGATGGAACACATCCCAGCTGGCCTTGTCCTCGACGACCTCAACTGGGTCGACAACGGTGACGGCACGGCTGTCCGCATGGTTCCTGGCACGCTTCTGCCAGGTGTCACCTTCCCGCTCACGGTCAGCTTCGTCATTGAAAACGACGCCTCCGGACAACTCGTCAATATTGCCGAGATCTCCGGAGCCACCGACAATGACGGCAACCCGCGCGAAGACATCGACTCCGTTCCCGACGGCGATCCCAGTGATCCGCTGGCTGAAGACGACCACGATCCTGAACCGATCACCGTCGATGTCTTCGACCTCGCTCTCGTCAAGAACTTGGTCACACCAGGACCCGTGAGCTGGGGCGACACCGTGACCTTCGAGGTCACTGTATTCAACCAAGGCACCATTGCCGCCCAGAACATCAATGTGGTCGACTACATCCCGGCCGGACTGACCCTGGCCGACGCCAACTGGAGCCAGATCGGCGTCAATGCCGTCACCTCCGTCCCCGGACCCATCGCACCCGGTGGCATGGAGGTTGTGAGCATCTCCTTCACCGTCAATGACGGCGTTCAGGGAGAACTCATCAACTATAGTGAGATCACCGGCGCCGAAGATACCGACGGTATGTCGCGCGACGATGTCGACTCGACCTCCGACGCTAACATCGCCAACGACGGCCCGGCTGTCGATGGTGTCACCGACGGTACGGACGGCGACGAAGACGACCATGATCCCGCCTCGGTCAACGTCGAGATCGGCGAAGTCGACCTTGCCCTGACCAAGGAAGTGGAAGGCAGCGGACCCTGGACTCCGGGCGACGCGGTAACCTTCCGCATCACCCTGTTCAACCAGGGCGAAGTCGCCGCCGAACTGGTCGACATTGTCGACTACATCCCGACCGGACTCATCCTCAATGATGACGACTGGACGGACAATGGCGACGGCACTGCCAGCATCACCTGGGGCGGACCCATTGTCCCCGGTGCTGAGGAAGTCGTCCGCATCAGCTTCCTCATTGATGAGGACTTCAGCGGCTGGCTCGTCAACGAGGCCGAGATCACCGGCGCCACCGACGAGAACGGCAACGCCCTCGCCGACATCGACGGAACGCTCGACGATGACGCGACCAATAACGGCACGCCGAACGACAACGTGGTCACCGATCCGAACGACACCGACCACCACGACCCGGCCCCGGTGTTCGTCGAGATCTTCGACCTCGCCTTGGTCAAAACCGTGGTGGGCGAAGGCCCGTTCCAGACTGGCGACGACCTGACGTACAATATCCATGTCGTCAACCAGGGCAACACCGACGCGACCAGCGTCGAGATCGTCGACCTGCTGCCCACGGGCCTCACGCTCAACGACAGCGACTGGACCGACAACGGTGACGCCACCGCCAGCTACACGCTTGCGGCTCTCGCCGCCGGAGACTCCGCCGACATCGAGATCACCACGACCATCGGAAACGGTGTCGACGGCATGGTGACCAACTACGCCGAAATCGCCGCTGCCAACGGTCCTGACGGACAACCCCGCGAGGATGTCGACTCGGTGCCTGACAGCAACTTCGGCAACGAAGGCGTGGTCAATGACGACGCCCTCGACGGCACCGGCGCGTTCAACGGCGGCGACGAAGACGACGCCGACCCGGCCCCCGTCATGATCACCGGCTTGAGCACAGTCACCGGCAACGTTTGGACCGACCTCTCCGCCGACGGCGACCCGAGCAACGAAAACCTCGCGGAACTCGGCCTCGAAGGCATCGAAGTGGTGCTCTACACCATCGACGAAGACGGTAAACCCACCATCTACGACACGGTCACCACCGGTCCGAACGGCGAGTACGAGTTCGAAGATCTGCCCGAAGGCGAGTACTTCATCTCGGTCGACCCCGTGAACATCCCGGATAGCATCAGCCTGCCGACCACGCCCAACGGTTACCCACTCAACCTCGACGCTGGTGTCGACAGCGAAGCCAACTTCGGCTTCACCACCCCGCCGACCGTGGTCGAACTCGTCAGTGCCGAGGCCACTCTCAGCGACGACGGCGTGACCGTCAGCTGGGTCTCCGGCTTCGAGCAGGACGTCCTTGGCTTCAACGTCTACCGGGTCGATCCGGCTGGACGGACCCAAGTCAATGAGTCCCTCGTCCTTGCTGGTGACATGGCCTACAGCGTCACCGACGCCGACGGCATCGGCGGAACCTACGTCCTGGTGGAAATCACCACCGACCTTCGTTCCGACGACCTCGCCAGCATGCAGACTGGGGTCGACGCCAAACCGCAAGCTTCTGGCGCTACCGTCATGGCCGAAGACGGCGAAGCAGCGTTCACCTCTACTGGTGGAAGTTACCTCGTCATCGGCTTCGACGCCGTTCCGACGGTCCTCGACGTCACCGTGCCCGACTACCCGGTCGAGCTCCGCGGCGAAGTCCTGCGGGCCGGCGACGACAACGGCGCCTACTTCGAAGCACCGGCTGGTGCTGACATCGACGTGCGCGTCGCTGAATAAGAACGCCCTTCCTTAACCCACATACCCGACAACGGGGCGTCTTCGGACGCCCCGTTTTTTTGTGCCCAGACTTGCACTCGCCTTGCTGATTGTTAGGGACCCGCCACGATGGAAGAAATCATAGACAAATTACCGCATCTCAGAGCCGGGCTCGAAGAGATGAGGGGGTACCTTTGACGTCGCGAACCGACGTGAAAAACTAGCCGCACTGGAAGCATTGCAGGCCAGCGCAGACTTCTGGAACAACCAAGAGGCCGCGCAGAAGAACATCGCCGAGGTGAAGGGCCTCAAAACCTTTCTCGATCCCTTCGCCGTGCTCGAAGGCAAGATCGAAGACCTCGAAGCCCTCGTCGAACTTGCCGAAGGTGCTGATGAAGACGATCTCAAGGAACTCGCCGGCGAAGCGGAACCCGTGTTCGCGGAAATCGCCAAAGTGCAGTCCGAACTGGAAGTCATGTCGCTGCTTGGCGGCGAACTCGACGCCAACAACGCCTACGTTCATATCAACTCTGGTGCCGGCGGGACCGAGTCCGACGACTGGGCCGATATGATGCTGCGCATGTACACGCGCTACTGCGAACAGCAGGGCTTCGATTACGAAATCATGGAACACCGTCCCGGAGAAGAAGCCGGCATCAAACACGCTTCGCTGTTGGTCAAAGGATCGTATGCCTACGGCTTCCTCCGTGCCGAACGCGGCGTGCATCGGCTCGTTCGGATCAGTCCGTATGACTCGGCCGGACGTCGCCACACCTCGTTCGCCTCGCTCGATGTCACCGCCGAGGTGGATGACGATATCGAAGTCGAGATTAACAAAGAAGATCTGCGGGTCGATACCTTTCGCGCCAGCGGAGCAGGGGGGCAACACGTCAACAAGACCGACTCTGCGATCCGGGTCACCCACGTTCCGACCGGAACCGTGGTGGCTTGCCAAGCCGAACGGTCGCAACACCGCAACCGTGACCGCGCGATGAAAATGCTCGCAGCCAAGCTGTACGAACTCGAACGCGACAAACTCAACAAAGCCCAAGAGCAATTTTATGGGTCCAAAGGTGAAATCGCTTGGGGGAACCAAATCCGTTCCTATGTGCTGCAACCCTACACCATGGTGAAGGATCTGCGCAGCCGTCATGAATCGGGCAACGCTGCCGCCGTGTTGGACGGAGCCCTCCAACCGTTTATTGAAGCCTATCTCAAACACGATCGTAAAGAGGCGTCCGAGGCCGGAAAGTAAGTGTCCGTCTTCGTCAAAATTTGCGGCCTCGCCAATGAGGCCGATGTAAAAGCCGTGATGGCGATGGACCCCGACGCGATGGGCTTTGTCTTTTACCCGAAATCTCCGCGCGCCGTCACCGTCGAACAAGTCGCCGCCTGGACCGAAGACATCCCCGAAGGCATTCTAAAAGTCGGCGTGACGGTCGATCTGTCCGCCGAAGAAAATTGCCGGATCGCCGACGAGGCTGGATTGGATGTCTTGCAACTGCACGGGGCTGAGACCGAGTGGTCTTGGTGCCCGCCGCTGGTCGAAATTTGGAAGGTGGTTCACCTTGATCGCGAACTCTCACCCACCGTGGAAACACTCGATACGCTGCTGATTGATTCCTACACCGAAGCTATGCCCGGCGGCACTGGCCTCACCGTCGATTGGGAGAAAGCCCGGTTGTTTGTCGAATCGGTCAAGGTCTTGGACCAACGCGTTTTGCTCGCCGGCGGCCTGAAGGCGGACAATGTCGCCGAAGCGATCGCGGCGGTTCATCCCTGGGGCGTGGATGTGAGTTCGGGCGTCGAGTCCGAACCCGGCCAAAAAGACCTTGCCGCCGTCCAAGCGTTTATCGAAGCGGCCCGTTCGGGGTAGGCCTGCGGCCTTGAAGATCGAAGGTGGAAGGTGGAAGATAGCGGATTCTCGGCCTTCGGCCCGGCAGGTGGGAGGCCTGCGGCCTGAAGATAGATGATGGCACTCGGGCATCTGCGACCTTCAATCTTCCACCTTCCGACGCAGGTCCCTACGCTTTCAAATCCCGAACTGGCGACCGTCGGTAGTTCACCGCGGCTGGAATGAGTCCGGCCAAAAAGCCCGAACTCAGAATCAACAGCAGCGCTTTGATTTCGCGGGAACCCGTCGCCCAAGGATGAATGTTCATGCCAAAATTCGCTTGCGATGCCTCCGCTCCGAACGCCAGCGCGCCATGGCCGATCAACCAACCCAGGGTGACCCCGATCAAGACGGTCAGCATCGCTTCCAACAAAACCAAAGTGAACAACTCGGCCGGAAAGGCGCCGAGCGCCCGCAGCACCGCGCGGTCGCGGCGCCGTTGTTCGGACGCTTGTAACAAGGTGGCGAGCACCGCGAGACAGGCGACCAGAATCACCAAGGCCGCGACGACCAGCAGGATCCGTTGCAGGGGACGGATCATCGAATTGCGCAGGCGCTGCATCTCCATCAACGGGGAGGCTGCCATCGATTCGGTATTCGCATTCATCTCCTCCATGAATTTCCAACGCATCGGAATGCTTTGCAAACTCACGAGAATCGCGGTCAATTCCTTCTCCTCGTTCGGATCATCATCCGGATGTTCGTGAACTTTCCAAACCGAGTCGAGCGTCGCGAACGCAGCCCGGTCCACCGACATGCCACTGGTGTCGAGTATCCCGACAACCGTGAACGGAAATTCATCATGGGCCTTCCCGCCCGCCGTCATGCCATGCATGCCGGCAAACGTGTCGCCGACCTTAAGCCCAGTCTTTCGAGCGACTTCGGCTCCGAGCACCGCCTCGAACGAGCGCTCAAACATCCGGCCCTGCGCGAGTTCGAACAAGGGCTTGGGTCGACCGCGTCGCCGCCATTTGAATAGCAAAGCTTCGGTGCCGACAATCGGATAGCCTTGAATGCTGTCGCCAAGTCCGATGGGGACCGCAGCGCGAACCAGTCGGTTCGAACGCACATCAGCGAGGGCACTGTAGCGAATGTTTCCGGTGGGACGATCGAGGAAATACAGGCTGCTAAGAATTAACTGCAAGGGACTTCCCTTGGCCCCCACCACCATCTCGAAGCTGCCAATCTCTGCTTCGAACGCCTCCTCGGAGGCTCGGTGCAGACTCAGTACGACGCAGACCAGCGCGGTGCCGAGGGCAATGGACACCACCGATAAGAAGGTGACCACTGGCCGTGCCCGGACCGAACGCCAAGCCATCGCGAGTAAATTCATTGGACCAACTCCCGGGCGTCGAACTGCTCTGGCAACTCGCGGGCGAGTTCGAGGTCGTGGGTGACGACAACCAAGGTCGCCTCTGTTTCTAACGCAAGCTGTTGCAGCAGGTCGAACACCTTGCGTCCGTTTTCCGGGTCAAGCGAACCGGTCGGTTCGTCGGCGAGAATCAGGCGCGGTTGGTTGGCAATGGCGCGGGCAATGGCGACGCGCTGCTGTTCGCCGATGGAGAGGGTGCTGACGCGGTGTTTGGCTCGATGCGATAACCCGACCGTTTTCAGAACCGCATCGGCGCGCGCGTTCCGATCGGCCTTGGCGACGGCGCGGCCGAAACGCATGCCGATCTTGACGTTCTCGCGCGGACTGAAGTGCGGTAGCAAATTGAAGGTCTGATAAATGATGCCCATTTCGCGGCCGCGGAAGCGGTCGCGTGCGCGCGCGGACATCGCGCCCAGGTTTTTACCGAACACCTCGACCTCACCGGCGCTTGGTTTCAGCAAGCCTGATATGAGGTGGAGTAAGGAGGACTTGCCGCATCCGCTTGGTCCGGTGATCGCCACCTGGCTCCCCGGCGCGACCGACCAATGGTCTAGCTGCAGTCGGACATCAGCGGCGAGGTCGAGGCGGCAATTACGGAAGGCAACGGCGGTGTCGAACCCAACGCGCCCCTCGACAGACTCGGCTTTTATGCCAGGTTCGGTCATTCCTCGGGGCCGTTTTCTTCGGTACCCTGGATGTCGGTCGCATCCTCATTTTGTCCGTCCTCGCCGTGTCCGTCTTCGCCGTGTCCGTGTTCGCCGTGTCCGTGTTCGCCATGGTGGTCATGTTCGCAAACATGTTGATCGAGACCCGCCTCGGTCAGCATTTTACCGACCAGCACGTGCATGGCTTCGAAATGTTCAGAGACATCGGACTCGGTCGTTCCCGATAGCTCTTGGCCTAGGGTTTTGAGGTCGCCGAGCATGGTCGTGACCAAGTCGGCGTTGGGAAGGTTGTCTGGCGCTGCGAGTTCGGACACCATGAGCGCGATGTCGGGGGCGTCGGATGGGGCGGCGTGCGCCAGCGTTTCATCGACTTTGGCGAGAGGTTCCCAAGCGACGGCTTCCGGGACGACTGCCGCGCCCTTATTCCCGCAACCGGTAGTGAAGACCAAAAGCAGGGCGAAAAGAAATCCGGGTAGTAACGAAGAGGCATTCATCAGTCGGCAGCGAGTTAGAAGGTAAGTGTTGGATTTGTTATTGGGAATGGTCGGTGTTGAAGATGCGGTCGCCAGCGTCTCCGAGTCCGGGGACAATGTACGCTTTGTCGTTCAGGCGTTCGTCGATTGAACACACATAAACTTGCGTTTCTGGAAACTTTTCATGCACGGCGGCAATGCCTTCCGGGGCGGCGATGAGGCACAGTAGCTTTACCCGCGGGCAGCCCCAGGCGTGAACCCGTTCGAGCGCGCCAATGGCCGAACTACCGGTGGCCAACATCGGGTCGGTGATCAACGCGATGTCCACCGGGGCGCGGTGAAGTTTTTCATAGTAGGGGATGGCTTCGAGTGTTTCCTCGTCGCGGTAGAACCCCAGATGCCACACCTCGGCGGTGGGGATGAGTTCGAGAACGGGCGGGACCATGCCGAGTCCAGCTCGAAGGATCGGCACGATGCCGATGCGTTGGCTGAGCCGGTGCGCCGGCGTTTCCATCAGCGGGGTCTGCACCGTGCAGTCCTCGAGTTCGAGGTCCTTGGTTGCTTCGTAGGCCACCAAGGTCGCAAGCCGCCCGGACAGATGCCGGAACGTTTCTGGACGTGTCCGTACATCACGCAGCTCACGGAGGTGATGCTTGATCAGCGGGTGGTCAACGTGGTGGACGTTCATAAAGAGAGTTCGTTACTATAGTAATAATGACGAAGAAAGGGAAACTTTACTGCATTCCCTGGATAAACGCGTCCGCCTCGGCGATCGATGCCTCCATGTCACGAATCAAGCTGGCGACGTCGCCTTCGACCGAATCGAGTTCGGTTTTGAGCGAAGCGATGGCGGTGGCGTTGAGGTTGTGTTTTAGATAGAGAACTTGATCGTTGAACGCGCGCAGGACCGGTTTCATCTTCGACTCTGCTGCTTTCATTTTGCCGATCAGTTGGCTGTAGCGACCTTGGGTGTCGCCCATGAGTTTTTGCGATTGGGCTTTGAGGTTGGCATTATCGTAGCTGTTGATCTCGTCCTTCCATTCGGCGAACAGGCTGCGGGACACGCGTTCAACGCTTGCAATTCTGCTGCTCACCGCGCTGGCGCGGTTGTTGCTGCGGTCGAGTTCGGACTTGAGCCGGCCGTAGCGCTTCTCTAACTCGCCGCCGTCGAAATTTACGATCGAAGTAAACTCATCGAGGGCCGAGACAAACTGTTCTTTGGCGTCTTGCTGGGCGTCGCGGGCGTTGGAGACCCGTTTAACTAGCAGGTCGCGTTTTTCGTTACCGGTGAGTTTCTCCACGCCGGAGTAGTAGACGTCGTTCACGGTGGAGCAACCGGTCAGGAACAGGGCGAAGAAGAGGAGTAGGGCAATTTTAGGGAGCGATTTCATGTGGAGGCTTTGCAATAGTTTCTCGCATCCGTGCCGTTCGAAACAAGTCGAGTCAACGATTGGTTCCAGTGACCGGACGGGCGGTGGTGAACAGAGTTTTGACGAGGATTTTAAAGTCGAAGGACAGCGACCAGTTTTCGAGGTAATACAGGTCGAAGGAAATGCGGTCGGAGATGGAGGTGTCCCCGCGGAGACCGTTCACTTGGGCCCAGCCGGTCATGCCCGGCAAGGAGACGTGCCGTTGCATGTAACGGTCGATCTCACCCTTGAACTGTTTCACGTAGATGGGGCGTTCGGGACGCGGCCCAACCAGGCTCATCTGCCCGAGCAGTACGTTGTAAAGTTGCGGTAGTTCGTCGATCTCAAACCGGCGCAACCATTTGCCCTCTGGCGTCATGCGCGGATCGTCGGTGGTCGTCCAGCCGGGCCCAGCGACCTCGCTGTCTTGGCGCATGGTGCGCAGTTTGTAGATATTGAACTCCCGGCCGTTTTTGCCGCAGCGCACTTGTTTGTAGAACACCGGACCCGGCGAGCCACGCTTGATTAGCAAGGCTGCGATGCCAATGATTGGCCCAATCACCAGAAGCCCGACGGTGGCGCCGAGAATGTCGACGCCGCGCTTTAGCAGGCGATGATGAATGTAATCAAGTGGCCATTTTTGCAGTCCGATCAGCGGCACGCCGCCAAGGTTCACAATTTCTACTTGGCCGGCGAGGCTGGTGAACATGTCAGGGACCGCGCTGAAATGGACAAAGCGGTCTTCGCAAAGGTTGGCGAGGTCGATTTTGCGTTCGCTACTGACAGCGTGGTCGCACAGGATGATTTGGTTCGCCTCGTGGCGTTCGAGCAAGTTGGCGATGGCGGGCAAGTCGCCGAGAACGCGGTCTTCGCCGATACCCTCGTGGTGCTTCTGCTCCGAACTGCGCACATAGCCGGCCACCTCGGCCCGGAGAAAGGGTTCGTTCTTGATCGCCTTGGTCACTTGGAGCGCCGTCGCGTCGGTCCCGATCACCAGCACTCGATTGATCTTGGGCATGTGCCGCGCCAAGTTCCACTCGATCCGGTAAACAATATATTTCTGCAACAAGAGCAGTACCGTGATCGTGCCGAACGCGAGTAACAGCGAGATCCGCGAGAACGGCGGGTCGAGTCGCAAGGCGGTTTCAATTGCCAGATAGACGAGAAAGCTAATCAGGATGCATTTGACCAGACGCGGAATCTTATCTTCGAACCGGCCATGGTGCGGCCGCTTGAACAGGCCGTTGAGATGGAAGGTGACCAAAAAGACGAGGGTACCGACGCCGGACAGGAGTAGCAGGTGGTCGAAAGGGGGCTTAGTAAAGCCGTCGCGGAGTTCGAACAGACCGCTGTCGAAGCGGATCCACAAGGCTAGCAGAAATCCGCCATAGACACAAAACGCGTCCAGCACCACCGCCGTGAGGCTGGAGAGAACTGTGCTAACGGTCTCGCGGATTCGCATTAACTCCGATCCTACGGACATGAAAGCCCTTCGTCTAGCAGGCTGTTGATTTATTACTCCGTCACGAAAATCGGCAGCACCTTGTTCTCAGCGAGGAAACGAGGTGTGAGAATATCGGCATATTTCAGCACTTCGTTGACGAAGCTGAGGACGAAGTGAACCAATTTTCGCAGATCCGAATAGATCAACAGCCTGCTAATCTTTGCTCAACCTCGGATTTACCTGATTTGGCGAACTTCGCGCTCTTGAACTTGGCCAGACCCACTATACCTTATCGCCCCTTGGCTCTATATTAAAAAAGTCAAATAGCCGATTTAGGCGAACTCTTACTGAAATTTCGAACGAACTAAAAAAGCACCTATCATGAAGCCGGTTTTTTATCTCCTCAGTCTCTTTCTTTTCGCCGGGGTTGGTTTCGGCCAGACGTCGGTCGTCTACACCGTGGACAGCACACGCTCGACCGTGACCGTCAACGGCAGTTTCATCGGCACTCCCTTCATGGCGCAAGGCGCCGGAAGTCTCACCACCAGTTTCACCGGTGCCATCGACGCCACCCTGAACAGCGACACGGGTAACGCCACTCAAGTGCTGTTTCCATCGAGTGGTATCGTCTCCGCCGAGGACTCCGGATCTTGGGCGCCTCTGGCCTCCGGCGAGGACGGGAGCGAGCCGGCGAATTACGGCCTCATGGTCAACGGACCCATTCCAGCTGGCATTGTGATTCCGAGCAATACCATCCCCGCCGGCGTTACGCTCACTGGCTTCCAAGCCGAGACCGCGCTGCGTAATCTCGAACTCACCGTCGGCAGTTCAGTCCTGCCCATCGATCCGATTGGCGGTATTCCTGGTACCCAACTGGTCGCCAATGTCGTGACGGGCGATGTCGCTGTGTCGGTCGACGTGCTGGCCTCGGCATTAGGCTTTCCGCTTACGTATCCCGTCACCAATTTCACCTTCGCGATCACCAACACCGTCACCACCAACAATAATCCAATGAGTTCGATCACGCAGTCCAATGGCATCGAGACCCTCGTCATCGAACTCGACAACCTGTTGCAGTTTACCGCAGTCACCACCAATGACAGTTTCTTCCGGTTGCAAGGCCAGTTGGTGGCGACGCGCATGCTGCCCGTTCCGCCGAACCGAGCACCCGTCCTTGGCCCAGTGCCCGACCAGTTTGTCGCCGCCGGCACCATTATTGGATTTGCTTTTATGGCAGGGGAGGCGGACGTCGGACAGACCCTGAGCTACACCGCCAGCGGGCCCGGCGTCTCTATCAGCACGAACGTGGTAACCATCACGACAACGCCGGCTGACGCATTCACCATCTTACCCATTTCGGTGACGGTCACGGATGACGGATCTCCACCGCTTTCCGATACCGAAACCTTTCAGGTGCACGTCGCCGGCGAACCGGTGATCACCAATATCGTGCCGACCGCCACTGCGCGCGACATCGCGTTCGAGTCGATGGCAGGTTTTACCTACGATCTCGAACTGGCGCCGCAACTAAGTACGAACGACACCTTCACCTTGCTCGGCAGCACGACGGCGACCAACGGCTTTGGCGTCTTGACCGAAACCGCACCATGCGTGCCGCTTCAGTTCTACCGCGTTCGGATTCAACCCTGAGGTTCGTAATAAAAAGAACCTGGAGGGCGAGCGGCCTCGCGAGCCGTTTCTAAAAAGAACCTGGAGGGCGAGCGGCCCGCGAGCCGTTTCTCCGATCTGGATCGAAGAAACCCCGCGGATGCCGAGGCCGGCATCCCTCCAGTTGATTCTAAAAGAACCTAGAGGGCGAGCGGCCCGCGAGCCGTGTCTCCGATTCGAACCGACAAAAACTCTGATTCCATGTTGAATAGCTTTAGGTCGTCGGAGATGATAAACAGCACGTTTGGCTTCGGCGCTCCGCCATGTGCGTTTAGCAATCCGAACCTAAGCGTTCATCGCGTGTATTTGAGGGCCAGTTCAGGGCATTTTGGCTTATGGCAGAGTCTTGCCATCGCATGGCAAACTCTTGCCATATTATGGCGAAACCCTGCCACGCTATGGCAAATTCTTGCCACAGTGATTTCGCCGCGCCGAACGTAAAAAAGCCACCGGAAAGGTGGCTTTTCGAGGAGGGACAGATGGCGTTTAGTCTTTGTAGGTGCCGATCCAGTCGACCTGCAGTTTGAACGGGCCATCTTTCTTGTCGTAGATGAACAGGCCAATCGCCTCGACGTCTGCAGCGGTGACTGCTTTGCCTTCAACCGCACGACCCATCCGGGTAGGCTTGAGGTCGGCGAACGGAATTTTCACCATGCGCCATGACCACGTTTTTTGGGTTTCGAACTCGGCTCGGTAAGCGATCCAATCTGTGACGCCACGTTTGCGTACGTCGAATTGGTAGGTGCGACCGTCGCCTTTGATGCGCGCGATGATTCCGTCGGCTTCGCCTAGATTCCAGTCGCGGGGGAGGGTACGAATGGAGGAAAAGCCGCCACCATCGGTGTTGGTCGAACCGGAGAACACCAAGTTGCCCTCGGCAAACGTCGGTCCGCCTTTTGAGCGGCCGCCCATGACATTGTCGTTCACGGTCTTCCATTGCGCGCCCGGATTTTTGTCGGTGAAGTCGATGATGACCGTGGCGTTTTCCGGCACCTTTTGCGGTTCGCTGATTGGGTCGGCGGGAGCGTCTGTGGCCGCAGCTCCGGCGTCATTCTGAATCACGGGTTGGCTATGTTCGATGGCGCGATAGGCGCTGTCGATACCGGCGCGGAGAACCCAGGCACGTTGGCGGGCGGAGCTGGATTCCTTGGCGGATTTCATGGCGCGTTCCAACGGACTCCGGATGTCGTCAGAAAGGCCGTTCATTTTCAACACATGTTGGCTCGCGGCCATATAAACTGTGGCGCAACCGGCGTGGTCACCGTCGTTGAAGATCGGCACGCCATGCGCGACGGCGACTTCCATCAGCTTTCGTGCTGTCTGTAAGTTCGTCGCATCAATTGCACTCGTTTTCGTTGCAGATTTCGGTGGCAAGAGAACGCGGTCGATGACGTGGATCGTGCCGTTGGAGGCTTCGATGTCGACGTTGAGAATTTTCGCATCCTGTACTTTGAACGCGCCATCCGCGAAGGTGAAGGCGAGCGATTTCCCGTTGAGCGCGGTGGCTTTTTTGGCGTTCAGCGCATCACCGGCGGACACATTTCCTTTGACCGTATGGAAGGTGAGAATGTCGGTCAGTTGGTCTTTCCCGGCGGGCGAAAGCAGTTGCTTGATGGTTTTTTCCGGCAAGGCGGCAAACGCTTTGTCGGTGGGAGCGAAGACTGTCAGAGGTCCCTCGGCGTTCAGTGCGTCGACCAAACCGGCGGCTTTTACCGCAGCAATCAAGGTGCTGAAACTGCCTGCGGCAACGGCAGTTTCGACTAGCGTTCCCGGACCTGAGGGAGGCGGTAGCAGCACGGCATCAATCACGTGAATGACCCCATTCTTGCAAAGGATGTCGGCGCTTTGCACAATGGCGCTGTCGTTCACCCGTACGCGACCGTCCCGAAAAGCGACCTTCACCTCTTCGGACTGGGCGGTGGCAAATGCCTTGCCGGCAAGAAGTTGGTCGACGGTCTTCGTTCCCGGAACGGCATGATAGGTGAGAATTCCGCTGAGCTTCTCTTTGTTCTCTGGCTTGAGCAAATCGGCGAGCACGCCGTCGGGTAAGTTCTCGAACGCTTTGTTGGTGGGCGCGAGAATCGTGAAGGTGCCGTTCTTGACGGTGTCGACCAGGTCGGCGGCTTTCAACGCGGCGACCAAGGTACTGAAGTCCGGGTTGCCGACGGCTACATCAACGATATTTTGTTTTTGGGCGTGGAGAACGGGGACAAGGAAGGTGAGGCAAGCAAACGCAATGAGGTATTTCATACATAAAGAACGGAAAACGTTTAGAAGACTTACGAGATTTTCAAGGTTCGACCTGCGGTTGGACGATGGAAGATCGAAGATCGCGGCCCCAATTTTCGAACGCGTTCTCCGCTGTTTTGGTCAGAGCACGAGTGTCGCCTCGAAAAAGGAGAAGACCGGCCGAGCCGAGACCCGTCGGCCAAAACTACGAGCCATCTTCCACCTCCAGCCTTCCCTCTTCAGACCGAATGTCTCGCGTTTATTTAATTTTTTCAACCATGCGGCGGTCACGCACCTGCGTTTGCCATTCTTTCGACTTCGGGGTCAGGTCCATCGGATCTTCGAACGCGGCCTTCAATGCGACGAGTTCCTTCTTTAACGCCGCTAGCATCTCCGCGTGTTCCTCTTTTTCGGCAAGGTTATGCAACTCGTCCGGATCGGTTTTGAGGTCGTACATCTCGAACTCGCCGAACTCGTAAAAGTGCATCAGCTTCCACCGCTTCTTCGCGATGCCAATGTGCTTGGGCACCATGTGTACGCTCGGGTATTCGTAGTAGTGATAGTACAGGCGGTCGCGCCAATCCTCCGGCGTCGCGCCTTTGAGTAGTGGCACCAACGAAGTGCCGTGGATGTCGTCGGGAATCTCCGTGCCGGCCATCTCGAGGAAGGTCGGGGCGTAGTCGATATTTTGCACCATGTCGGTATTGCGCGAACCGGGTTTGGTGACGCCGGGCCATTTGATGATCAGCGGCATCATGAAGGATTCCTCGTACATCCAACGTTTGTCGTACCAGCCATGGTCGCCCAAATAAAAGCCTTGGTCGGAGGAGTAGACGAACACGGTGTTGTCTTCGAGCCCGGCGTCTTTCACCGCCTTCATCATGCGACCGATGTTTTCGTCCACGCCTTTTACGCAGCGCAAGTAGTCTTTCACGTAGCGTTGAAATTTCCATTTAACCAGTTCGCGACCTTCAAGTTTGGCTTCTTTGGCCGCGTCGTTTTTCGGTTTGTAGGCGGCGGTCCAGTCTGCCTTCTGCTGATCGTTCATGGTGTTCCAATTGCGCAGCGTGGACTTGTCGGTGAGCAGCGCGCGTTCAAAGTCGAGCCCCGGGCCTTCGGGGACTTTGAGATCGCTCTGCAAACTCATGTGCCGGTCGATTTCCATCTCTTGGAACCGTGCGCCGCTGGCGTTGTCCTCGTATTGGTCGAACAGGGTAGGGCACTCGGGAATCTCGATATCATCGTACAGGGTGAGGTGGCGCGGCGCCGGCATCCAGGTGCGGTGCGGGGCCTTGTGCTGGCACATCATCATGAACGGTTTGCTCGGGTCGCGGTCCTGCTTGAGCCATTTGATCGCCATGTCGGTGACGACGTCAGTGCAGTATCCTTCGTACCGTTTGCGTCCATCTTTGTCGTAGAGGATCGGGTTGTAGTAGTCGCCTTGTCCGGGGAGGACGCGCCAGAAGTCGAAGCCCTGCGGATCGCTTTTGAGGTGCCACTTGCCGAGCACGGCGGTTTGATACCCAACCTGTTGCAGCAGTTTCGGGAAGGTCTGTTGCCCGCCGTCGAACTTGTCGCCATTATTGCGGAAGCCGTTGGCGTGCGAGTGTTTGCCGGTGATGATGTTAGCGCGGCTCGGGCCGCAGATCGAGTTGGCGCAGTAGCTGCGTTCGAACAGCATGCCCTCGGCGGCGAGCCGGTCGATGTTCGGCGTGGGGTTCACCTCTTTCAGCCAGCCACCATAGGCGCCAATCGCGTGCGGCGCGTGGTCATCAGTAAAGAAAAAGACAATGTTGGGACGGCTGGGTCGTTCGGCGGCGGCGGCATTGGAGGTGGCGAATGCGGCAAACGTGGCGAATAGAAGGCAGGGGAGCAAAATCGTTTTCATCATCTTAGGTACGTTGGGAAATGCGGGTTTTGGCCTGACGGTCGAGAAAGTCGCGCACCGCATTGAAGTCGCCGGTGTCGATGCCTTGGTCGATTTGTTGCAGGAGGTGGTCGAGTTCGGCGCGGAATGAGGCCAGTTCGGCGCGCACCGCCGACGCGTTGGTTTTGACGATATCATGCCACACGTCGGCCGAGCCTTCGGCGAGGCGGGTGGTCGATTCGTAGCCGGAACCCATGAGGTCGCCGAGGTGCGGGTGGCGTTCGCGGTTGGCGGCGGCGACCAGCAAGGAGGCGGCGAGGTGGGGCAGATGGGAGGTGCGCGCGACGAGTTTGTCGTGATCTTGCGGGGGCATACAGATCACTCGGGAGCCGATGGACTTCCATAACGCCGCGACCTTCTCGGCGTGCTCATCGGCTGCGGTACTCCTTTCTTTCGTACTGGTGACGACGGTGACGGCGTCTTGATAAAGTCCGGCAAAGGATGCTTCGAGTCCGGTCTTTTCCGAACCGCACATCGGGTGGCTGCCGACAAAAGCAGGATGGTCGATTTGCTGATGTAACCACGCTTTGGTGCTGCCGACATCGGTGATGATCGCGTCGGGTTTGAGCGCGGGGGCAATGGATACGGCGAGTTCGGGAATGGTCATCACCGGGGTGCAGAGCACCACGATATCGGCCTCGGCGGCGGCCTCGGCGGGATCGGCGAAGCAGGCATCGACCATCCCGCGTTCGAGCGCAGCGGCGCGGGTTTCGGGGCGCCGCGCGAAGCCGGCGACGAACACGCCGCGGTCGCGCAAGGCGAGTCCGAGCGAGCCGCCCATCAAGCCAAGACCATGGATGGCGACGCGGCCAATGTTCTGTTCGGGAGGCGATGTGCTCATGCGAGAATGTGGTCGAGCGCGTCGATAAAGCGCTGGTTTTCTTCCGCGGTGCCGATGGAGACGCGGATGTGTTCCGGGAGGCCGTAGCCGTCCATCGGGCGGACGATGACGCCTTGCTGCTTGAGCGCCTCGAAGCGTTCGCGCCCGCGTCCGGTTTCGAGCAGGATGAAGTTTACACAACTCGGAACGACTGGGATGTCGCGCGCGGCGGCGGCGGCGGAAAGTTGTGCGAGTCCGTCGCGGGTAACACGGCAGAGCGCTTCGACGTGTTCGGTGTCGGTGACTGCGGCGAGGGCGGCGTGTTGGCCCATGGCGGTGACATTGAACGGCTGGCGGAACGCTTCGAGGCAGCGAACGAGTTCGGGGTGGCCGATCCCGTAGCCGACCCGTAGGCCGGCGAGTCCGTAGGCCTTGGAGAAGGTACGCAGCACGAGAATGTTGTCGCGCTTGAGTTGCAGTTCGGGACGTTGCTGTGGTTCGAGGAGTTCGATGTAGGCTTCGTCGAGCACCAGCAGGACCTCGTCCGGCACCTTGGTCGCAAAGGCCCGAACCGCGTCAGGGTCCAGTAGGGTGCCGGTGGGGTTGTTCGGATTGGCGACAAAGACGATGCGCGTCTTCTCATCGATCGCGGCCGCCATGGCGTCGAGGTCATGCCCGTGGTCCACGACAGGAACGAAGCGGGTTTCTGCCCGCCAACCGGCCGCGATCAGGTGGTAAATAATAAAGGCCTGTTCCGACATAACGATGTTGGTGTCGGCTTCCATGAACACGTGTCCAAGCAACTCGATGATCTCGTTGCTGCCGCAACCGAACACGAGAGTCTCAGGGGGCACGCCGAGCGCTTGGGCGAGTCCTTGACGCAGGTAGTGGCAGCCGCCGTCCGGATAGAGGTGCATGTCACTGGCGCTGGCCTTCATCGCGGCCACGGCTTTTGGAGAGGGCCCGAGCGGGTTCTCGTTCGACGCAAGTTTGACCATGGTGCCCACGTCGAGTCCGAGCTCGCGTGCAACTTCCTCGAGTGGGCGACCGGGTTCGTAGATCCGCAGGTCTTGAATGTGGGATTTAGGTTTCAACATCATGCGCGACCTTCATATGGCGAACGCGCGTTCTGACAACCGATTTATCCCGCCTTACTTTTGATCGTCGAACATCATCTTGCCCAGGAGCCGGTCTAAAAGCTCGTCTTTCGACACGCCTTGAAAAGATATTGCTCCTCGAAGGATTGAACGCGATTTGGGATGATGTAAATTTTCCGCGTCCCTCATCAGAAAACAAAGACGAAAAAAGGCCCCGAGAAGGTTTCTCGGGGCCAGGTGTTACTTGGGTTGGTTGCTAAATTTATTCGACCGTCAGTTCGAGCCCGGCGGCGGGACTGAGGTAGATGGCGTGGCCGCCG
>Ga0209186_1000410_pt1 | contig 35207 bp, 30 predicted proteins | sample SidtaG_FD_187426 | JGI IMG/M metagenome (GOLD analysis project Ga0209186, IMG submission 187426) | Marine algal microbial communities from Sidmouth, United Kingdom - Sidmouth_Male2 metaG (SPAdes) (version 2) | ecosystem: Host-associated > Algae > Red algae > Unclassified | place: Sidmouth...
GAAAGTTTCTTTGGTACTTTGAAAAAAGAATGTATTCTCACTCACACATTCCAAACCAGAAAGGAGGCCCAAAAAACCATCGAGGATTACATCCTCAACTTTTACAATCAAGAAAGATTACACTCTTCTCTTGATTATCTATCACCGGTTCAGTATGAATTACTGAGCTGCTAGTCTTTTATACCGTCCACTTTTTGGGGGTCAGTCCAGCTTTAAAAACTGCCCCTTAGAAGCACATTATTTGAATTATATTTTTTCCAACGCCTCAACATCAGCTAAGTCTTGCTTTCGACCTGACGCTTTTTTAGCTAAAATCAGATCATCTATGCCGATCACATTTACATAAAAGTTATCAATTTTGATGATATGTTTATTTTCAAAAGATCTTTCAAAGTCATCAGCTCCAGGGATAAGTTGAAGCAAATCAATACAGTTGGGCGGTGTGCCCATACGTAAAAATTCATTTGGCTTTGCTTTCTCCAAACCTTCTATAATTAAAAAGGGAGCACCAAAGTCGATTAAGGCTTGGATCACCTTTTGCCTGTTTCCAAGGTCATCACCAATCCATATGTCGATATCTTTGGTTGCTCGAGGTTCAGCATGAATTGAAACCGCGTGACCTCCAATAACAAGGTATGCAGCTCCAGATGCGTTTAAGGCCTGGATAAAATCTTTTTGATCTTCAAATATCACGTAAAATAAACATGTGCATCACTGAGCATCGTCAAATGATACGATTTGACAACGCCATTTTGAGCGAGCTATTGGGAGGGTATCTTTAAAGCGCATACGGGCGTACTCTTGTGACAGTTCAATGCATACCTTTAATTTGTCATGCATGGAAACAGACTTCCAATACGTTCGATCCAGTGCTTCTAAGACCTCAAAATCTTCACTTATAAAAACAGACCATGAAGCTCTTTTCTTTTTTCGTTCCTGTTTTTTATCAGCCATACTTCAAGTATTATAGCATAAGTCAACAGGCCCTAAACGATTTAATCCAACAAACGCAAAGACAGAAATCCATTTTCTGAATGAGACACTTCAACATCCAAGTTAATTTTTGTTCTACAGCTTTAATAAGCTTACCATTTATGAATCGATAGTTTTTTTGATTTTCATAGTTTATGTAAATATTTTTCAGTTTTGGATAGTTATGTTCGTTTAAATCTTTTTCAAGATGTCTCATATATTCAATCATATTCAAACATTTACAGACCCCAGATAAAGCAAACCGAAGATATCTTTCTTTTTGAGTAATGGTCTTATAGAGTTCACATTCATCAGTTTCAAAAATCGTAATACTAACAACTTCCGGAAGCATCTTAACTCTTGTATAATAATTCTTGTAAAATAAACCGCCACTTAAACACATGGCTACAAAAATGGTTCCTGTGAGTATTTTTTTCAAAACATTACCAGCTTAAGCAAAACTCATTTTTACCGGATTTTTTATTGATTTCCATCCAACCGAATCGTATGCCATGCTTTGTCTATAGATCTTTTTTTAAGTAATGACTGAATGCTTGAAACGTTTTTTGGAGTCAGTTTTTTCAAACTTGCAATGCCCTCAGGGAGCTTTTCTACCGAGGCCAGCATGGCCAGCTCATTTTTGGTGAGGCCAGACTGAAAAAGAGCGGGGGGAAGGCCGTCAAAACCGATGCCCTTTTTTTGTCTGGGGGCGGGGACGTCGAACATGGTTTGGGGATTGCAAGCCGTATAGCTGTTGCCACCGTTGCGACCCACCTGATCGATGTCTTTGACCATCACACGCTGGTCCTGATACAGGTCCTCACGAATATGAATCTGAACCACATCCAAAAGAGCCAGATTGCCGGAGCCTGGTTGATCACCAAGCGGTATCATGTCTCGGAGCGTGCACTCGTAATGAATGGGGGAACCTTTGATGCGCTTGGGCTTAACCTTCACAGCATCAACCATTTCCAAACCTGCTTTGATACTTTCATCCACATCCGGAGAATATTCGCTCGAGGTGAGGTTCATCTGCTCAACCAACTCGCGTGTCACGATATGAATGACACACTCACCGGTCTCCTTTAAATTCTTATATGTATCCTTTAGCGTTCCGTCTCGACCACGCCGCGCTGGAGAGAATGCCAGTACAGGAGGATTGGAGCTAAACGCATTGAAAAAGGAATACGGCGCTATATTTGGCTGACCCTCTTTTGATATTGTCGATACCCATGCAATCGGCCGCGGCGCAACGCCTCCAATGATCAGATGGTGGCGTTGTGGAAGTGTGAGCTCGGACGGATCGAAACTATACATGCTTCTTTTTGCTTAGAATGGAGTACTCTGGGTTTCGAAGTTCAAGCGTATTTTTTAAAACCCCAAGCATCTCAATCTCAAGCTCGACCGTATCACCAGGTTGAATCCAAGTTGGCGCGTACTCTTGGCCTTCCTGTTTGGCTTTGCGGGTTGCTGTCCCATTGATCTCAGCCAAACACCCGGTACCTACTGTTCCCGAACCAATGATATCTCCAGGGTAAATCGTCGTCCCATATGATGCGCGCTCAATGATCTGCGCAAACGTCCAATCCATGGTTTTCATATTGCCTTCGGACATGAGATTACCGTTCAAACGGGCGCGCATCGCCAAGTCATAACGCTGACCTTGTGCCGTTTGAATCAAGCGATCTGTGAGCTCATCTTTGGTGACAAGGTATGGCCCAAAAGCATTGGCAAAGTCTTTACCCTTAGCTGGTCCCAATGAAAGTTTCATTTCTTCCATCTGCAAACATCTGGCCGATAGGTCATTCCAAATCATATAGCCCAAAATATAATCATCTGCTTTCTCTACTGGAATATTAATGCCCTCTTTGCCAATCACAACAGACACTTCAAGCTCATAGTCCAAACGAACGAAATGATCTTTCTCAGCTAAAATTTTTCCCGGGCCAAACGTGGCATTGTGATTGGAATAATAAAAAATAGGAAACTGATCAAACTCAGGCGCCATCTCCGCGCCACGATTGCTACGCATGGTTTGAACATGTTGACGAAATGCATATCCATCTTTTACTGACGTTGGATGTGGCACGGGTGAGATGAGTTTCGCACCAGACTCTGCAAGAAAATCACCTGGTGCATTTTTAATGCCTTCTTCAAGAAGCGTCACCTGTTTTAAATTTTCATCTGAATCCTTCAAAAACATGTTCATATTTTGAGGAAGTGAGAGATTTATTTTTGATCCACATGCTTGAACATTATAGACCTTATCATCAACGACAAGACCCAATACATCTTCATTGTTTTTTAAATAACTTACCAATTTCATTTTTTCTCCTTACGTATTATTTTTATCTAAAGTTTTGTACACATTGCCAATGATATCGATTGCCAATTGGTTTTCTTCCATCGTACCTGTATTGATCCGCACACTTTTAGGAAAACCAAACATGCCCAGCGGTCTTAGAATCAAGCCTTTGGACAAACATGCTTGAGTAAAATCATGCGCTTGGGTTTCGGTTTTAAAATTCAACATCAGAAAGTTTGCCTTTGAGTCTTTAACATAGCTAATTCCCAACCCATCAAAGCCCATTTTAAAAAAAGATAGCCCCTCTTGGTTTAAGCCTAGGGTTTGGTTTAAAAACGCTTCATCTTTAAGTGCATTCAAAGCTGCATGTTGCGCAATCACAGTAGGTTCAAAAGGAAGCTTTACTTTTAAAATCTCATTGATATTGGCTTCCACCGAAATGCCATACCCCACACGAAAACCCGCCATGCCATACGCTTTTGAAAACGTCCGGCACACAATTACGTTAGGGTATTCCATCGTTGTTCCATGCGTGTAGGTCGCATCATCTTTGGCATACTCATAGTAAGCTTCATCCAAAATTACCAAAACGTGTTTAGGGATACGAGCCATAAATGCATCAAATCCATCTCGCGTGATCATGGTACCTGTTGGATTATTTGGATTGGCAATATAAATAACTTTAGTTTGAGGCTCAACAGCAGTGCTTAATGCATCCAAATCATATGTAAAACCATCAAGAGGTACGGTGCGCAATTTGCGATTGAGTTTATTCACATTCACATAGATCCCAATAAAAGATCCGCTTGAAGTTAAAACCTCATCTTTTTCTGTTGTAAACGCCATTAAAATATAAGCCAACAATGAATCAACCCCACCCGTAATAACAATACGATCCTCACGGATTCCATAAAATTCACTCAAGCTTTCTAGCAAAGCTGTGGCTCGGGGATGTGGATAGATATGGGCCTGGTCAAGCGGTATCAAGGCACCTTGTTTTGCCATTGGACTGACGCCCAGAGGGTTTTCGTTGGAGGCTAACTTGATAAAGCGCTGCACATCAAATTGTTTTTTAACCTGCTCAATAGATTTACCTGGTTTGTATTTTTTGAGGCGCTGAATATGTGGTGGCACGATCACAGTCATGTTAACTCCAACCAAGAGTGCTCATAACTTGGATCCATGGTCTTTTCGACACAAAGCGTGCTTTGAAGCGGGGAATAAGTATCTACCATCACTGCATATTCAAAGGTCTCTTTTTTGCCAATAGACTGTTCTGTTTTTCCAGGCTGAGGTCCGTGCGGCAATCCTGTCGGGTGATGAGAAATTGATCCCTCCTCTATCCCTTTGCGACTCATAAAGTCGCCTTCGACATAGTAAATAACCTCATCGGAATCTACATTGGTATGAAAATACGGGGCAGGTATCGCTTGCTCATGGAAATCAAATAAGCGCGGCACAAAATTGCACAAAACAAAACCTTGGGTTGTAAAGACCAAGTGAACAGGTGGCGGTTGATGAATTTTTCCCACAATAGGCGCGTAGTCTTTGATGTTAAACGCAAAAGGATATTCATACCCATCCCACCCTACAACATCAAAAGGGTGATGTTTAAGCGTGTGTCGGTAGTACGTTGACCCGGCTTTTACTAGGATGTCATGGTCTTTTTTTTCATCCACGGTTTCAAGCTCAACAGGCGGGCGAAAGTCGCGCTCGCAGTAGGGCGCGCTTTCACTGCATTGTCCATATTCATTGCGAAAGTGTTTGGGGATTTCAAAAGGTGTTGGAGACGTCACAACTAACATGCGGTTGGTCTGATCAGGATGATTTAAAATCATCTGATAGATCACTCCTTTGGGCAGAACCAGGTAATCCCCTTCATCAAAATCGATCTTACCAAAGTCTGTTCGACATACACCGGAACCTTTATGCACAAAAACCAATTCATGCGCATAAACATTTTTATAAAAACCTTCCATAGATGCATTGGGGCTTGCTGTAGCAATGCTGCATGTTTGATTCAACAGATAGGTGCTACGACTTGAAATTGCGTCGCCTTTTTTTTGAGATCTAAACGTATGGAGCATCCGCCAGACAAGCGGCGCATCTTCCCAAATGGGATCTTGGGGACATGCTATTTTTTCAATATTGGAAATAGCTGTTGGCATATGTAAGTGGTACCGGTTGGTATAAACCCCGGCAAATCCCTTGGTACTAAAAAGCTCTTCACGGTGAAGCGTCCCGTCTTCTTTGTAAAACGTTGTATGCCGTTTGGGTGGAATTTTCCCGAGTCGATGATAAAAAGACACGTTATAAATTTCCTCGCTTGGCTTGATCCTGCTCGATGCTCTCAAACAAGGCTTGAAAATTACCTTGCCCAAAACCTTCTGCTCCGCCTACACGTTGAATAATTTCAAAGAAAAAAGTAGGGCGATCTCCAATCGGCTTGGTAAACAATTGCAAAAGATACCCCTGCCCACCGGTGATATCCTCAAAATCACACAATACCCCTTGGGCCTCAATGGCTTCAATTGTCTCATCGGGCTTGCGTCCACTTTTTCTCATGTTCTCATAATAGGTCTTGGGCGCTTCTAGGAACTCAACACCGTTTTTGCGCAGGGCTTTGATCGAAGTAATAATATCTTCCGAAGCAATGGCCACATGTTGCACGCCGGCGCCATGGTAGTGCTCAATATATTCGTCGATCTGAGATTTTTTCAATCCCTTGTACGGCTCATTTATTGGATTTTTGATCACGCTATCTTTGGAGCGAACCACTTGCGACAAAAGGGCTGAATACTTGGTTGAAATATCCCCTGGTCCAAAGTCAACAAAGGTTTCAAAGTCCATGGTGCTGTTAAAGTAATCTGCCCAGCGCTTCATTTCGTTTGTGCGTACGTTCCCCACAATGTGATCAATTTCCATCAACTTGGTGTCCTCAGCATAGAGCTGAATGTTTTGCTGTGGTTCTGCAAAACCGGGCTGAAAAAGACCTTTGTATTGCTCGGTATTAAAGTACACAATTTCTGAATCATCATAAATTTTTATGGTCGCCATGTGCACAACCCCATTGGCATCACTCATCTGAAAAGGGTTAACTACGGGTACGGCCCCACGCGATACTGCGCGCGTAAATGCCAACTCTACATCTTTGACCGCGTAAGCCCAGCGTTTCACACCATCTCCGTGCTTGTGAAGAAAATTTTGAATCTCATAGGTGTCGGGCTGGAGGGGGGATGTGACCACGATTTTGACATTGTTTTTGACCAGATAATAAGATGTACGATCGCGGACACCTGTTTCTGGCCCCTTATATGCCTTGACCTCCATGCCTAAGGCTTTGGCATACCAATACGCAACCATCTTGGCTGAGCCCACGTAGAACTCAACATAGTCATACCCTTTGATACCCATCGTATTACCTTGCGTCATAACACCCTCGCCCTTGTTGTATTGATCATCGATTGCACAAACGTTATAACCACTCTTAATATTTCCTCAAGTCTAAATCTTGCGCTCTGTCCACTGCATTTTTTTGGGGTCAAATTCAAAGTATTTTAGAGGATCAGACTCAAAGTCTAAATCTACAAAATCTGTACGAAGCTTAGCACTGTATTCTTGTTGGTCCCTAAAATACACCACTACTCTTTTTTTCTTCTCTTTTTGAAGTGCGCCAATAGCTTTGATGAAGTCTTTAAGGTTATTGATTTCAAAGCTTGAAATCTGGGAGATAAACACACGTTTCTTGCCATGGGTATTGTCATTACCCACGTACAGCCCAAGCCCACCAAACGCAGATTGATTGGCCGCTGATTCCGTTAAAAAAACACCTTTTTGATCAAAGCTGTGATGCACAGAAAGGTTGGGCGTAATGTCATGGAAGGTCCCAAAGCCAAAGGTCACAAATGATTTGGGTTCAGCATCCCATGCTGACTTCACCTTGAGCGGGACTTTGATCACCGATTGTCCATCCCGTATCACTGAAAGCGTGATGCTTTTGCCAACGCTCTGGTCCATCCAAGTATCAAATGAGAACATGTCATTGCCAATTGTTTTTGGACGAGTTTGGCCAGATTTAAAGCTTACCAAGATATCACCCACTTGAATGTTTGATTGCTTAGCAAGGCTAGGTAAAATTCCATGAATTTTTAAAAACTCTTGCGCATCAGGAAAGACTTTGACCATCTTATCAAAGGCCATTTTTGCCTCTGTTGTTAAGCCCAGATACTTTTCAATATCACTGACCGATATCGTATTCAGCGAGATGCCAAGATCGCCATTGGATGGAGATTGTCCCGCTTGAAGTTGTTTTAAAGTCTCAAGCACATAATCAATCCTCAAGGCAAAGGCTTGTGTTTGATCGCTTGAATTGATCAAACCTACCACTTCTCCTTTTTGATTCAACACAGGACTGCCGCTTGCGCCGCCGGCAATCATGCCAGAAAGATGAAACATATGTGTATGCCGATAAGACGACCCCGCCACACCTTGATTTGTAAAATCATTGGCTACAATGAGCGTGCTTGTTGAATATGGGTTGCGCTCTGTATTCCCAATTTGAACAAGGACATCCCCCTCTTGAACGCTGGATACATTTCCAATAGAAAGTTCAGCTGGGCGCGTTCTTTTGAGCTGAGATGGATCAAACTTTAGGAACGCATAATCATGCCAAGGGTGCACATAGACTGTTCTTACAGATAGGGTTTCCCCAGAAGAAAACGTAATCTCTTGAGTAATGCACGGGGAGATGCCTGAGACATGTTTGTTGGTCAGCACCAACCCCTTATCCCAATCCAGGACAAAGCCTGTACCGGCCCATGGTACAGCATCATCATTATGCAGACCCACTTTAGGGTGTGTTTCAATATTTACAATCGTCGGCTTGGTTTGGTTTCGAATCGTTTTGAGCCAGCCTTGCGCAGCACCCACATCAAAGGAAGCTCCAAACGCGATAATGGCTATCCAGAGCTTATTCATGCTTAACCCACACATGCGTGTCATGTGACCAGTCGTACGACACGGTTTCAAAGCGCTCAACATCTGCATTAAGATAAAATATCATATCTTTGAGTGCAGACTCATTGATGTCTCGGCCAAGAACATTCATCCCTTGGTCTGTTTGAATGGATTGGGTCAGTTGCGCAAGTGCTTCTATATTTTTAAATGATCTGCCTTGGATTTTATGAATGAATAACTTATCAAAGCTACCCACCGCGCCCCAAGGAGAACCCGATAGGGCCTGAGACAGAATCACATTAAACTTTTCTGGCATGTCATATGCCATGCGCTGATAATCAGGCGTCATGTATAAGGTAGACCCCATCCATCGTAAAAAAGATGTGGTTTTTTGTTTTTCCAAATCTTGTGGCATGCACGAGATGTCCTGAATATGTTCCTTCCTTAGTACTTTAAGTGTAATGTCTTTGCCCACATTGTCATCTACGATACGCTCCAATTCAAAGGCATTGGAGAGATGAATTTTTTTCCATGAGCCACTTGGCTCACTATCTCTGACTTCAAGAAGGACATCACCAACCTTTAGGCATGATTTTTCAGATGCTGTGTCTACCTCCAACAATTGTTCTTGCGTATACGATGTGTCCTTAAGGCCCAGGTATCTCTTTACACCTTTGAGCGAAATCCGCGATGTGTCCATAAAGAGCTCTCCCCTAGATGGCGGCGCATCAACGTCAAAACGTGCAAACCTCCGCAGAACATCATAAGGCAAGACATACAGCTTCCCCTCCTCATCATCTTCATAGGTCACCATACCTGCCCACTTTTGAGAGTCTGTAAAGACTGGCGCGCCTGTATTTACACGCCTACCAGCTGCGTGGATCATCATATGATTGGTTTGTCTTAAAAAACGGCTTACGCTTGTAAATTCATTTTTTGAAATCGTTGATTGCTCAAATACTCGGATACCTTTGCTCCAAGACGCGTGGTAAATCTGTAATAACTCATCTAAATCAACGTCTTTTGTTTGTATGCCATCTGGAAGGGGTGGCATCCGGAGCTCCAGCTTTGAAGGGTCATACTTGAGTATAGAAATATTGTGCCTGAGATCATAGTAGACAAGCTTGGCCGGAAGGACTTTTTTATGGCTGAAGGTCAGCTCAATAGATTGATGCACGCCCTCGCGAACCACACGCCGTGTGGTTAATACAAGTCCTTTGTCAGCATTGATGACAAACCCAGAGCCATACCGCGTGCCCGGCACCCAAAAGTACAAAGGAATGCTCAAGTTGCTCTTGATACTGACCACACGCGATTTGAGGTCCGCATCAGACTCTGTAGAGGCCAAATAAACAACACCCCAAATCACAAGCCCCCAAAACAAAAGCATGCAAAGGACGGCCAGCAATAAAGATTTGATCCATCCCTGAGTAGGCGAAATCTTCACATTCCAAAATCTGAGCTTCCTGATCATCTCATAACCCTTTATGTGAATTCCTATTATTTTCAAGACCTTTGACAATCATACCCGGCATACAAATAGGGGTATCTATTATCATTGTTTTTTGATAGAAGCTTTGACCTGACGAAGCATGCCACTTAACCCAATCTTAAAAAGTCATTTTTATAAAACGCTTTTTCGATTTTAGCATCTTCAATACTTGGGCCTTATTGGATCATTATCTCGTACGTCCCTCATAATTAATTTTTGAAAAAAAACATAAAAGAAAGCAACTATGACAACATTCCAAGATCTTGATATTGAATCAAGCCTAAAAAAAGCCATCCTTGAAAAAGGATACACAACCCTAACACCCATACAAGAGCGCGCTATTCCTGTGGCGCTAAACGGCTCAGATGTCCTTGCCATTGCACAAACTGGCACAGGCAAAACAGCAGCATTTTGTATCCCTACTTTAAACAAGCTCATTCAAATGGATGAAAAACCACGCCCTAATCACCCCCAGGCATTGATTTTGACACCTACCAGGGAACTTGCCATACAAATCCAGGAGAACCTGATTGCATACGGCAAAAACCAAAAACAGCATTACCTTTGTGTTTACGGAGGTGTCCCTCAACGAAATCAAGTTAAAGGCTTAAACAGAGGCGTGAATATTGTTGTCGCGACCCCTGGTCGGTTGTTAGATTTGATCTCTCAAAGAAAACTCAAGCTGTCTGATGTTTCTGTCTTTATTCTAGATGAAACTGATCGCATGTTGGACATGGGGTTTATGAAAGACTTGAAAAGAATCCTTCCGCTCTTACCCGAAGAACGACAAACACTGTTTTTCTCAGCCACGATGCCCAGTGACATCCACAGATTGGCAAGCAATATTCTAACTGACCCTAAGAAAATCGAAATTGCGCCTGAATCTACAACTGTAGCCACCATCGAACAAGCTGTTGTGCACGTTGAAAAAAAAGAAAAAATAAGCCTTCTGCTTCATTACTTAAAAGACCCGTCATTTAAAAAAGTATTGGTGTTTGTAGACATGAAACATGTGGCCAATAAATTAGTAGAACGTCTCCAAGACAACCAAATCCCTTCTGTCGCCATTCATGGCAACAAAACCCAGGGCGCTCGACAAAAGGCGATTGCAAGTTTCAAAAAAAGCCGAACACAAGTCATGGTCGCCACTGATGTTGCAGCCCGTGGTATTGACATTGATGATATCACCCATGTCATTAACTATGACTTGCCATCAGACCCTGAAAGTTACGTTCACAGAATTGGACGTACAGGTCGGGCTGGCAAAAAAGGTATCGCTATTTCTATGGTCGCTGCTGAGGACAAACTTAACCTGATTAAAACAGAGAAAAAAATCCAACAAGCCCTTCCTCTTGACTCAAACCAACCTTTCCATGACCCCAGTGTTGCAGACGCACCTGTAACTGCTAAAAAAAGAGGGGGCGGCGGCTTTAGAGGAAGAGGTAATGGCGGCAGCTCCCGAGGTGGTGGCTCAAACTCTCGATTTTCACGTTCGGGCGGCGGTGGCTCTGGCCAAAGACGCGGCAGATCTTCCAATAGCTCCTCCCGTTCCCAATCAGATCGAAAAACATCACGCGGACCAGCAGGCCCTAAAAAAGGATATCGCGTTCAAGGCAAAAAAGCTGCGAAGTAAGCTTAAGATCTGTTGCGGAGATTTCACAGGGTTAAGGCCTACCCCTTCCCTTATGAATAAAATCCTTTAGCTGGTAAGGTGTCTCAATGGCACACACACCTTTTATATGGGTTATGTTGGGTGGCGCCCTTGGCGCAGGCTCAAGATATGGCGTGTATGTCTTACAGTCAAAGGCAGGTCTAGTAGGTTGGGTTCCCACGCTCACAGTCAACCTGGTGGGATGCTTCTTGTTGGGCATGCTCATTGCGCAACACAGACAAGATGCGATCACAGACCAAGCTAACTGGTTATGGATTGTTGGGTTTTTAGGAAGCTTTACGACCTTTTCAACGTTTGCTATGGATTATACACATATGCAGACAACAAAACCTTGGCTTGGTCTTACGTATATTTTACTCTCGGTAGGCTTTGGCCTCATGTTATTTCAACTCGGTTGTGGCTTGAGCCCCAAAAACCCTTCAACACCTGGAAAGGTCAAACGTATGGATCACACGCAGTCTAAATTTGGTATCACTTGGGTTGACCCGTATGCTTGGGTACGCGACAAAAAAAACCCCGAGGTTATTGCACTGCTCAATCAAGAAAACAAAAAAACAGAAAAATACTTCAAGCCTATAAAGTCACTTGAAGATGACGTTTATAACGAAATCGTCTCTCGCATCAACGAAGAGGACCAATCCTACCCCTACCCTCATGGCGGATACACTTACTATTCTAAAATTGCCAAGGGAGAAAACTACCAGAAATACTATCGAAAGAAAAATGATACGCAAGAGCTCCTCTTAGACATGAATGCCATTGCCAAAGACAAAGATTTTGTAGAGTTGCATGACTTTGAAGTGAGCCCCTCCCACAACCTTTTAGCTTATACGTTAGATTTTAATGGATCAGAAAGCTACACTATTTTTGTCAAGGACTTAAAGACAGGCAAAATCATAGACGCGACCATTGAGGACAGCACTGGAAGCATCGAATGGGGACCAGATGATGCGTCCTTTTACTATGGCAAAAGGGACCATACCCAACGCCCATTTCAAGTATACCTCTATCAATTGGGCCAAGGGGAATCAAAGCATGTTAAAGTTTTTCAAGACGATGAGCTTTCAAACTTTGTTGGTTTTGACAAAACCATGTCAGAGCGTTTTTTGATTATTTCCTCAGATAATAAACTATCATCTGAGGTGCATTTTATTGATTTTACAAAGTCCCAAACACAAACGCAACGTTTTGCACCCCGCCAAGAAAATGTCTTGATGTCTATTGACCACCATCAAGATAGTTTTATTATTCATACCAATGAAGACGCCATAGACTTTAAGGTTCTTAAAGCACCTATTGAAAACCATGCTCGCTCCCATTGGGAAACCTTGATCCCACATCAAAGAGGGCGCTTCATCACTGATGTGGATGTGTTCAAAGATTTTTGGGTGATTTGGCAGAGAGGGCAAGGGTCTCAATCACTTGAGGTTTATGACCCCGTCGATAAATCATTGACGCCCATCCCTATCGAGGAAGCGGTCTATGACTTATCAGCTCAATACAATATGAATTTTGATACAGATGTCTATCGGTTTGGGTTCTCGGCCATGAAGACGCCTTACACCATCTTAGAGCGCAATATCAAAAGCGAGAAAACCCATACGCTGCATGTCAAAAAAGTCCCTGGCCCATTCAAAAAAGATGACTATGTGGTCGAGAAAACATTTGCCCCTTCTCGTGATGGAAAAACAATGATTCCCATTTCCATTATCAAACCCAAAAGTTTTAAGTTAGATGGACAAGGCAAACTCTTTTTGTACGCCTATGGGTCCTATGGACATACAGTTGATCCGGGCTTTAGCGTTTCAAGACTCAGCTTGGTAGACCGAGGCTTTGCTTTTGCCATTGCGCATATTCGGGGGAGCTCGGTCAATGGTCGGTCCTGGTATGAAGATGGTAAGTTTCTCAACAAAAAAAACACCTTCAATGACTTTATTGACAGTGCCGAGCACTTGATTGCTCAGCAATACACACAACCTAAAAACATTGCGATCAGGGGAGGCTCTGCAGGTGGTCTTTTGATGGGCGCAGTCCTCAACGCGCGCCCTGACTTGTGGGGCGCAGTCATCGCTTCAGTTCCCTTTGTAGATGTTATCAACACGATGCTAGATGCAGATTTACCCCTAACAGTGACCGAGTATGATGAATGGGGAAACCCTAATGAGGAAGTCTTCTTTAAATACATGATGGATTATGCACCTTACGAAAATATTAAAGACAACAATTTTCCACCTATCCTTGCCACTGGCGGCTTGAATGACCCACGAGTTGGTTTTTGGGAACCGACCAAATGGGTTCTAAAATTACGAGACCATCAAAAAGCAAAATATCCCATTCTACTCAAAGTAGAAATGGGCGCGGGTCATGGTGGGCCTTCTGGCAGATATGCAGCCATTCGTGACATTGCCGGTCAGTATGCGTTTGCTCTTGATACACTCGACAAGAAAGACTAGTATCCTTTAATCCATGATAGCCTCACCCTTAGACCACCCCATGATCGGTTCCAAAAAGGACGCTGTCTATAGCGCGCAGGACCATCACACGTGGGCCACGCTTTTTAAACAACAAAAGCAAATACTCCCAGGCTACGTTGCCCCTCAAATCATTGAAGGAATGGAGGTCCTGGAAATACGCGAGGATAGCATTCCATCCTTCGAGCTGATCAATACAATTCTAAAAGAGAAGAGCAATTTTTCAGTTGTGCCAGTTAAAGGCTTGATCCCGAATGATCTGTTTTTTCAGCTTCTAGCAGAGCGATGCTTTCCATCAACATGCTTTATACGAAAGCAAGATCAACTTGAATACTTGGTTGAACCGGATGTCTTTCATGATGTATTTGGCCATGTGCCGCTATTGGCCCAACCTGTATTTGCAGACTTTATGCAGGCATTTGGAAAAAAAGGCCTTGAAGCCCTTGACCTTGGTCTCTATGGATATTTAGCTGCGCTGTATTGGTTCACGGTTGAATTTGGGCTGATCGATACATCTGACGGCCTAAGGATATACGGAGCTGGTATTATTTCTTCTATTGGTGAAACGCCATATGCCATTGATTCAGGCATACCCAATCGCTTGATATATGATCCAAAGCGCATGATGAAAACTCAATACAAAATTGATCACTTCCAAAAATCATACTTTGTCATCCAAAGCTATACACAGCTTTTTGAAACGCTTGCCAATATAGACCTCAGAGCCATCAAAGATGAACTTTCAAACGCCCCTGACATTGCTGAGGGGATAGTCAATAATCCTAGTGAGTTCTACTATTCCGAATAAACAAAAAAAAATAATCAAACAAATGATGAAAGGTTTTGAATCACTTGATACATATTGGAAAAAACAAACACTGAGCTTTCAACAGAAAATCACAACATCAACACTTGTATTATTTATACAATTTTTGAAAATTATCTATAAGCCATTTAAGAAGTACTTTTTCAAGCTTAATATGCCTCATGAGAATTTAGAGATTGCTGTTGGCAATAAGCTTTCTGCCTTTAAAAATCCATGTACAAGTAATCACTCTTTATCTGAAAAAGAAATTCTAAAATTTGAACAAACGGGGCTTCATGGTCCATTTCAATTATTATCAGAGTCCGAAGCTCATGACCTTGCTCAAAAAGCAGCAAATCTTCATAAAAAAGACTTTAATGGAACAGGCATCTTATCTTCTGAAATCGTACAAGCTTTAAAAGAATCAAACATATACTCAATTAATTATTCTGGACTGTATCAAGCCCTCTATTATCCAGATTTTAGAAATTTACTAAAAAAGCCAGAGCTAACTCATAAAATCGCGAGTTTATTAGGTAAAGATTTGATTTGCTGGAGGTCTCAGTTTTTTGAAAAAACTCCTGCTAGCATTGGAACATTTTGGCATCAGACAGGAACATTTCGTGAATCTTCAAAACAAGCAAAGCTTCAACCTTCAATAGGAACTGATTTGGGAATGGTTCAGATAAGTGCATGGATTGCTTTAACTGATTCAACCATTGATAATGGTTGTTTAAGAATGTTACCGGGGTCTTTTAAAGATGGAAGGCTTGAAAAAGTTGCTTATAATCTCATTGAAAATAAGTTTGACTTTCTGCTTCAACAACCATCCTATAAAATTAAAAAAATATTAAATACTTTAAAATTCACACCGGGAAATTTTTTAAAAGCACAACTAATTTTTGAAATTGCAACACACTTGCTCCCAGATCTTTTTGAAGACAGCCATGTTACTGACCTAGAAATGAAAGCCGGACAAGCAATAATATTTACGTCGTTGAATGTTCATGCATCTTACCCAAACACTTCAAACACTCGTAGGTTAGCATTAGGTGGAAGATTTACTAGGAGTGACGTCAAGGTTTTGGGGGATACCAATTATGATATTTTTCCTACGCCAAAAGGCAATATTAGATTTAGCTTAGAAAAGGCTGCATGCTTTCAAGTTCTTGGCAAGAGTCCAAAGCATTTTAACAAATTAAAATAAAAAAGGGATCAGTTTTTTAGTTTGTTGAGAATATTTAGTATACTCTTCCTTGAAGTGGCGAACTAATACCTTTTCCTCTAAATGTATTCTGTATATAAAAGCAGAAAAATAAATTGTTAATGAAAACAATAAGCCCAAAACGCTTCGCAAAACTAGACAACATCCAAAAGAAGTTAAAAGAATACCCGTATAACTCGGGTGTCGTATATATTTATATAGACCAGTCTTAATTAATTGGTGGTTTTTTTGAATTCTTACTTTAACATCAAAAAATTTTCCCAACGTCATTACTGCATAGTACCTTATGGTTAGTCCTAAAATCATAATTAACAATCCTAAGAAGGAGTAATGAGCTGGAATTTTAACCACAGAGCCATATGTGTAATCAAGCAAGGGCAATAAAAAAGCTAGTATTGCTAGGACCAACAAAACTAACATTGAAATACCATCGCTTTCAGTTTTCATTCTAGACTCTTTTATTGAATGTGCAGGGTTGGATAAATTCAATAAATATACTGAAAACACTACAGTCCAAACTTGCCACGAAGCATACACTTCTTTATTTCCTAGTAAAGGTAGCAACACGAGGACAATTATCATAACTGTTGTTTCAAGAAAAGTCTTAGACTTTGTATATATTGCCTTATACATTTTTACTCAAAATAAAATACCATCCTCTAAAAAAACATGTCTGGTACCAATAAATAAGTTTCCCCATACAAGAAATACTACAAATGAGAGAAACCATGAAATTCTTTGCTGATATGTTCTAGCTCAGGAGCATTTTTTGGAATCTCCACGATGAACTCAGTCATCTCTCCCAGTTTGGATCGCACGCTGATTTGGCCATTAAACATATTCTCAATGATCATTCGGCTGCTGTACAAACCTAACCCTGTACCACTTTGGGCGTCTTTGGTCGTGACATAAGCATCAAAAATGGTATCGATTACAGCTGGGGAGATACCCATTCCATTATCCTTCACCCGAATCAAAACTGTACTAAGTTGGTCTTCAACATTTAATACAATCTTTGGGCGGGGTCTATCTTCAACCGCATCTAATGCATTAGATAGTAAATTTGAGATCACCGACTGAAGCGCTGCATAGCCCTGAAGCTTGATGCCTTTATCCCCTGTGACCGCAATGAAAATATCACCTTTGGCTTTGCGCTTGCCCTCAATTAAATCTAAGGCAGATTGGATTAAGGCATCAAGATGCAATTCAGTTTTGTTTTTAGAACCTGATGCATGTGTATTCATTGCTTTAATCAGACTTATAACCTTGTGGGTAGCGACTGGTAGTTTTGTAACAGAATGTTTAAAAACTTTAAGGTCATGCTTGCTTAATGTCACGGTGTGCGTATCGCCTTCGATACTATCTGCATCAGGAAGGTGCTTTGAAAACTTCGTGAGGTAGCTCGAAGCATTTAATACAGTGCCTAGAGGTTGATTTGCCTCATGCGCAATTGAATTGGCTAAATGGCCTGTCATGGCCAATTTTTCTGAACTGAGCATGCGCTTGTAATTTAGGGACTGGTGCAGCTCCTTACTTACAATGGCTTTGAGCAAATCTCGGTGCGCAGGCTTTCCGATATAACCTTGCCCACCCATATTCAATCCCTTGACAATGTCCATGGGCTGATCCAATGATGTATAAAAAATAATCGGAACTAAATCATAGGTGCTGAGCTTACGAACTTCAGTGGTCAGAGCATGGCCATCCATTCGAGGCATTTGGATATCAGTCAAAATCAAATCCATTTTTATTTGTTTTAATAGCTTGAGACCCTCAACACCATTGGATGCAAAATAGAAGTTACATTCATCTTTAAACGTATTGTAGATAATTTGAGCTACCTCAGGCCGATCTTCACAAGATAGCATATGGGACTTAGAGGAATCATAATCATCAGGTTTTGAAGGAGGATATGGCACGTTCATCGTTCCTTCAGACAACTCTGACCTTATTCCCTTGAGTGAATTTTCTAAGGAAGACCTACCGTCACTAACCATATCTAAATTCTGTCTAAGCGGCATCGTAATATGGACTGAACTTCCTCCCCACTGACTTTCTTTCATACTTACAGACCCATGGTGCGCTTCAATAGAGTCCTTCACAAAAGACAAGCCAATGCCTGTACCTCCATGTTCTTTGATATCTGTGTTTGAAGACTGAACAAAACGTTTGAATATTTTGTCACGCTCATCCACAGGTACTCCAATGCCTGAGTCATCCACATACATATGCACATGAACATCATCGCTGTGGTATCGAATCCGAATCACCTTGATATTCTTATCTGTATTTTGCGTATACTTGATTGCATTCGATAGAAGGTTATCTAAAACACGCGACATGATATCAATATCCATCGGCACTTTTAAGAATGCCTCTCCCTGCCCTTGCATTGAGGTTATAATTCCGTGCTTCTGACAAATGAGACCAATCTCATCAAGCTTATCTTTTAAAAATACCTCTACGGAGGTTGGCACCATATGAAACCGAGCGCCATGGGCGTCAGACTTAATACTCATTAAAATACTTGAGACCATTCTTTTAAGCTTATACAAGGCTCGATCTGCAGGAGCCAGGGCCTGGCCAATTGTTGTTGCATATTTAGATTTCACATCTTCTATGGCACCCAAAGCGATTGTAATGGGCGTCTTTAAATCATGCGATATATTGGCAAAAAGCCTCTCTTTCATTTTTTCAAGCGCTTTAAGCTTGTCATTGGCCCGGCTTAAATCCAAAGTTCGATCTTCAACTTGCGCTTCTACGTATATAAAGGCATCTGCTGATTCTTTTGCAAGAGAAAGTGACACTGTTACCAATAGAATCATAAATCCATAAGGAAAGAACAGGAAATCAACACTGTGAGTTAAGGCTGAATATATATCAGAATAAAATGTTAACAGTAGAACTATAATTCCAAAAAGATACCTCCATTCATTCCATAATTTTTTTCTAATTACTTGAACAGTGAAAAGAAAAGCATACAGAGAGGTAGCAATAATAAATATTAAGTAATAGACTTGAAAAAACTGGTAGGCTCCATTCATTGTTCTAAACAAAGCAACGACAACTAATAACAACGATCCCAAGTATAAATAAGAATATTTATCGCTGACAGTTTTATATTTATAGTTATAAAATTTAATTAGAAAGTATCCTGCAAATATTGAAGAGAATAGATTAAATATTATACCAAATTTTCCAGAAACATATCTATAAGGATAACCACTAATTGCAGTTAAATATAAACCTGAAAAAAAAGCAAACAACGAAAAATAGAAATATTGCTTCCTTTCAGGAATCAATAACCAAACAAAAAAGTAATATGTAAATATTCCTATTATTAATAACACTCCAAATAAAAAGAATATGCCAAATCTAAAAAAATCTACTGCATTAATTAAACTATTTACTTCACTAAATTCAATAACTGCAACTGGCCCTCTAAACACGCCTTTATTTGCAAAACCATCTACAAAAACATCCGCACTAATACTCTGAGATAGTTTATTATAGTCAATACACCTCTCTGGAATGTACATACTTCTATAATAGCCCCATAGCCATTTTCTACTTTTTGGTTCATTATGAATAAGACAGTCATTCAAACGCACCTTCAGCCTGTCACCAACTCTGCCAAATATTATCCCATGATTACTTTGATAAATAAACTTGCTTGTGTCCACATAGCCTTGATAATGGTATTCATTATAAACCTCTGAGTCTCGACTATGATCATGAGGGATAGATATTTTTTTATTTTTATCAAAAAATATGTTTTCTATAATACCTTTTTCAGCCACTCTCCCAAGATTTTGTAAAAGCACATAGTACAGAACAATTGGAAGTATGAATATACACACAACAAATAGAAAATATTTATCTATTTTTTTCATTTATTTTATCTATAATTTTTTGTTTCTTTAATTTTAAGCTTCCATAAATATTGTTTGTGTACACGCTATAGCTTTTAAACGTATCACTTCTAACAATCCACCTATTTGAATCACACATAAAATTCATTCCATAAGAGATTGTTATTCTATCTTTATTTTCAATCTGAACCAGAATATGCCTTTTTTCTTTTTTTTTATAAAATTTAACTATTTCAAATATAATATTTTGAGTATAAGATTCATCCAAATCTCCCTTAAAGAAAACTGGGTATACAGCATCCTGGACTCCTATAATATTTAAACCGGTAATTCCACTTTCAAAAATCAAAGCCCCAACAATATCTTTTTCTTTGTTTAATATTTTATAAAAAGACCTCTCTCTCAACATCTTTAATGCGCACCTTTTCTCATTAACATTATTTAGCAAAGGGTCATCATATAATGACAATGCATTCATTTCAATTTCAGTGTAGTGAGTTGACAGTAAGCCTACTATACTTTCTATTTCATCATTTTTAATTTTTTTAATCGAACAGTTATTATTCAAGGTGATCTTAAAATTATCACTTATCAGGTCCAATTCGAATGTTTGATATAACCTTAAAACACTTAGTTCGTTGTTAAATCGTTTAGAAAATTTATAGTAAATTTTACTATTCCACGCCCTTGATATATCAGTGAAACTTAATAAAAACTTACTTTCCCCTGAAACCAATAGGTCTATTAGTAAAGAAAAAAGATCTTTAGCATAAAAATTTGAGTAGCTAGGATCCATACAGAAATGATGCAAAAGCCATGTTTTTGAGTAAAATTTATCCAGCTGAAAACCCGATATTATTTTATCTCCCTGACGAATAAATGGGCGTTTTGAATATATAAAACCTTGACTTGAAAGGGTTTTCCACGCTTCTTTAGTAGACATTTTAATTGAGTCAAATCGATTTCTTGGTTTAAAATCTAAGTATCCGCTCCTCTCAAATAAATCCCATATTTTTTGATGGTCTTCATCCTTATATTCAAAATCAAAGTTTGGGTAGCGTTGTTTGAGAATAAAGTTATGCCACTGCGCGTGGCTGGATTCATCTGGAATAGTGACTTCTAAACCTAAGACATACGACTGTTTGTCTCTATTCCAAATATAATTTCGCACAATGGCTGATCCTTCAATGGTTCCAATCCCCTTGATATTCAATGTGATACGCTCAAGGGGCATGCCTTGTGGAAACGCATACCGATTCTGATAATCAATCAAAGAGATACCATGTTCCGAATAGTTTAATATGTGTCGATCTGTAAAGTCTTGATTTATAATCTGGGATTTAATCGAAACAGTAAAATCAGATGTTGCTTTGGGTGCCACCACCCGCAAGGTTTCACGCCTGAGGACACGTGTGAGCTTATCAGCGAGTGTGATTTCAATCTGATTGACACTCACGCGCTTGACTTGTGATTTAAAGACATGCCGGGTCTGATAAATCATAAATGAGCACAGGGCTTCTCCATCTTGCGTGATACCAGGATTATACGTATCCTTGACCTCTCCTATCATTGTATTATTTGAGGTGATCATCAAAGGGTAAAACTTGAGACTGTAACTACCCTGATAGAGATCTATGGGACATGCAATTTTTAAGAAAGCAGCATCCTTAAAAATCGCCTCTACCATTTTTGGGCTATCTACAATATCGTGCGCTGAGTGATTGAGATCCATATTAAAAATGGTGGCCTCAGGATTGGGTAAGCTAAAGCCTGCATGAAAATGATGTTTTTGATCTTGGAGGTGTACCACCTTGCCTTGAAACTGGTGACTGGAGAAAGAAATGGAGGATGTGCTAAGTTTAAGCTGCTCTGGATCTACCAACGTCTTAGGAAAAATGAGTCCTAAGCCATGGTGGGAATAATCTACAAGTTTTATGGGGAGATTTTGACCTTCAATTGTAAGCTCCGACCCAATAGGTGTTTGCAAAATTGTGCGTCTATTGGTCCGCTGCTCATCATTAAGCAATCGTTGTAATTCCTGCTCCTTGTCCATCCAACACCTTTTAGTCTTGGCATGCCAACCTTTTAGACTTCACCATCGTTGTCAAAAGGATCACATGACAAGCATCCTATACTTGCACTTGTTTAATAACTCTTTAAGATGCAACCAGTTAGAGCGTGGGGTTGAGGGCTTTGTTTCACGTGTGCCCATTACATGAAAAAAGCCTCGAAGCTTATTATACAATTTATTGATGCTAAACCGCAAACTTTTATTGTCACTTTACAAGAATAACCTTTTTCAATTTATAAGAGTTCAATTTATGGTAATTAAAGCATATGGAAGCAAGTCATCAATCTAACGAATCTGGCCAAAACACATTGCCCCAAGGATGGTCTTTAAAGGCCAATGGTCACCTATACCGGGCCATAAAATGTAACAACTTCCTCAAAGCCTTGGACTTGGCCAACCGTATCGCACCTATAGCAGAAGCCGCCCAGCATCATCCAGACCTAGAAGTTCGCTGGGGACACTTAGGCATCGAACTCTTCACCCATGATGCCAACGCTGTTACGCAAAAAGATTTCGATTTAGCTCTTAAGATAAACGCGCTTCTAAAATAAACAAAACAACCACCTGAACCTTTAACCCGCAGGCCTCTTGACCTGCTTAAAGCCCAACTGTATGACTTGTTCGCTTGATCACCTGAACATTCAAACTTTCATTGCAGACATATACTCATGTTCTCGTTAGTTGGACTTATCCCCGCAGCAGCCGTCAGGCTGCCATGGGGACTACATAAGTGGCTCTATCAGCATCTTCCCAAATCCCTACTTCGATACTTTTCATATATATGCTCAGGATACCAACTACTTATGAGAAAGAAGCACTTTTTACGCGCAACCGCTCCGCGCTTGCTTAAAGCCCAACTGTATGACTTGTTCGCTTGATCACCTGAACATTCAAACTTTCATTGCAGACATATACTCATGTTCTCGTTAGTTGGACTTATCTCCGCAGTAGCCGTCAGGCTGCCATGGGGACTGCAGTAAGTGGCTCTATCAGCATCTTCCCAGATCCCTCATTCGTTGCTCATCATATATATGTTCAAAATATCAGTTACTTATGAGAAAGAAGCACTTTTCACGCGCAACCGCTCCGCGCTTGCTTAAAGCCCAACTGTATTACTTGTTTGCTTGATCACCTGAACATTCAAACTTTCATTGCAGACATATACTCATGTTCTCGTTAGTTGGACTTATCCCCGCAGCAGCCGTCAGGCTGCCATGGGGACTACATAAGTGGCTCTATCAGCTTCTTCCCAAATCCCTACTTCGATACTTTTCATATATATGCTCAGGATATCAACTACTTATGAGAAAGAGCCCATACTCCGCAGGCCTCTTGGCCTGCTCTGCATAAGTGGCTCTATCAGCTTCTTCCCAAATCCCTACTTCGATACTTTTCATATATATGCTCAGGATATCAACTACTTATGAGAAAGAGCCACTAAAAAAGCCGGCCCATTTCTGGGCCGGCTTAGGTAGCACCTCTTGTTTAGAGAGATAATATTTTAGGTTTAGTTGATGGTATTGATGGTCTCATCAATCAGTGTTTCTTCAACACTGCCATCAGGATTTTCGATCACTTTGATCGTTTGTTCGGTCTCGATGATTTCTTCGACAACGAACTCAACCCGACGGTTCATTCTGAGTGTTTCAGCATCAACTTCCTCAACTTTGAGTCTAGTCTCACCGTATCCGATAGCATCCAGCTTGTTTGCAGGAATGCCACGATCGATAAGGTATCTGCGAACAGAGTCGGCTCGTCGTTGTGACAAGTTTCTGTTGTATTCAGCAGATCCACGACTATCTGTGTGACCCTCAATGGTGATTTTGTTGATGTACTCTTGGTACTGATTGATAATATCAGCAGCCGAGTCTAGCTCACCATAACTCTGAGGTAAGATAACGTCCTTATTGGTTTGGAAGTTAATCTCTCTGCGAATGCTCAAGTTGTCTTTCAACACTTTGATTTTTTCGCTAACCGTAGGCTCAGGATCTGGCATTGGCTCTGGCTCAGGCATTGGCTCCGGAATTGGTTCTGGTTCAGGCTCTGGTTCAGGCATTGGCTCTGGCTCAGGATCTCTGAAACGGTTGCCGAATGGAATCTTGATTCCACCTTGGGCAGCACTTCCACTTGAACGATCAGGACGGAACGCTTCCATTCCTGCTCCAGCAAAGATGCGTGCTGGACCTAGTTTACCACGAAGACCCAATGCGATTTGCACAGGATTTTGGTCTTTTCTAAAACTAGAAAGCGTAAAGGAATTGATCAACTCAGCGTTAAGACCTAGTTTTGCCTCTTCACCAAATCTCAAAAACCCACCAAGACCTGTATCAAGTCTCAATCGTCGATCGATGGTTTGATACTCAGCATCGTTAAGAAAGCCTGCACCTACGTTACCGTAAAGTGTAAACTTTTCGCCAATATTAGTATCTGCAAACAGATTCAAGCCGTATCCCCAGTCATTATCTGAAATAAGATAATTGTTCGGATGGTCGTTTCTGCCTGTTGGTGCAATGAAGTATGGAGAAACAGCAAAATTGAGCTTCGCATCTTCACCAGTTACCCTGGCTTTAAGCTTGATCAATAGATCGCCCATTTCCCACGTGTCATCATCAAAACCAACAGTAGCCGCTGATATAGATGGATCCGCATTATCAAGATCAATGCGATGAAATGGCAGGGTAGCGCCAAACAATAATCGATCTCCAATCATGAAACTCCCCCCAGGAGCAATGGTGTGAATATTATTCACCAAAATTCCTGTACGGGTGTTGCGGTCATTGGTGATTCGAATAATCGAATCGCGTATATAGTCATAAGAAACGCGAAGCATGAATCTGTGTTGATATAACTCAGAATCAGGGCCAAGCGCATCTTCGACCTGCATTGTTTCTAGCGTATCGCTGAAACGGAAAAGGTGCGAATTGACACTGTCCTGCGCTTTAGCAGTTGTGCAACACAACACCATAATTGTAAAAATTTTTAAGTAACTCTTCATGTTTTTCTCCTTATAAGGGAATTTATACACCTTAAAAAATTTCAATACAAATTTATTTAATAAAAAATAAGCACATAGACGTTTTTTTATTTTTTGGATGATTTTTGTTTAGCATGAATGCTTGCAAATAGTCCCTCTCTGATACCTGTATCTGAGATTCTCGCTAGGCTTTGGCCTAAGATGTGCATCATAGCCTTCATCAAAAACAATGTTGTTGGAACAAGGTCAACCCGATGGGGCTTTACATGATAGCTTTCTATTAGGGTTGAAGCTGATTGTCCTTGGACCCATGCTTGTAAATGCTCAAGCTCTTCCAAACTTAGTTGGGAAGGTGATGTCTTTGAATCTCTACTTTGAGAACCCTTGCCCTCATGCATTGCTTCTTGCAAACTCAAAACTGCATTAGGTGACCCGCCGCCCATCCAAACAGTGGTATTGCAAAAAGGTTCTCTGGGAATATAATCTTTAAATACGCCTTTGATAAAACGCGTAGCTTTGGGACTGGTAAAAGAGATTTGTTTTTGTGCAAGCTGATCTTTAAGCACAACCACCCCCAGTGGTAACGAAACTGCGCCCTGGCACACGCCACCTTGAACTTGGATGCACTCCAGGCTACCACCCCCAATATCCAAAATAATATGCTTGCCCTGGTCAATAGAATATTGATCTAAGTGAGCTCTGAAGACAAGTTGTGCCTCTTGCTCGCCTGATATGACATTGATGTTCATGCTGATTGAATCGGTAATATAGTCGATAACCTTGCGTTGGTTTTCCGCACGTCTCATGGCACTGGTTGCCAAAATTTGGTAAGGGGCTTTATGCTCCGCAAGTGTTTTTTTACACGCCAAAAGATAGGCTTTGAGGAGCTCAACTTGATGGTTTTGAATAACCTTTTGATCGCCCTCAAGCAAGCGAAGCCCCTCACGTGAGCTAAAGACAACCTCAAATGTATCCGCTTTGAAGCGGGCAATGCTTAGCTTGACCGAGTTTGAACCAATGTCGATGACCCCAAAGTGTGACATGGTCATATATTGTGAGGCTCCTTTGAGCGTTTCAAAAGAAAATTGGGGGTTATCATCCACTGCAATTGTCCGCAGAGTTTTCTTTGGGTGACATGGATGTTTAACATTGCGCAGCCTCCCTTTTTAAAATGAAAGCTGCTTGAGGCTTGTCCCTTCAACAAGTGGCATAAGATGCGCGCCAGGTGGTTTTCATGTCCCACAATCACTGTAGTGACCCGAGGTTGTAATGCATCCAATAGGAAGGCCTCTACTTGCTTAACCGAGCTGTCTTTGAGCAGTATATCGGTTGTTTTCGGTTGGGGTAGTTCAAAGTGCTTTGCCAATAATTGCGCAGTATCAAAAGTTCTCTTGGATGGACTTGAAAAAATATGCATCGGCGGTGTCAGAATACTTCCAAGTTCAGATACAACATCTAAAAATTTTTCAACCCCTTTTGGGATTAAGGGGCGGTCTTTGTCATGGCCTCCCTCTTGCGCCCACCGCTCAATGCTATAGGCCTTTGCATGTCGAACCATAAAGAGTTTCACTAAGCCAACTTTTTAAAAAGCCCCAAAAGACAAGTACTCAGCACGATCTGCTTGAAAACATTTTGCAAGCTTTTCTTAATCATCAATATGCACAATAGCTTTGTGATAGCGCGATACAATATTAGAGTCTGGCTCAATAAGCATATCTGCATTGGCTTTATCTCTGTATGGAATGATCGAGAGGGTATACTTCATGGCTTCTAGCCGTGCTTTTTTCTTGTTGTTTGCACGAATAATAGCCCATGGACTAAATGATATGTGGGTCTTGGAAAACATCTGTTCTTTGTAGTGGGTGTACTGATCCCATAGTCCTTGCGCCTTTTTATCAACAGGGCTCATTTTCCATTGCTTTAGGGGATTTTGCATACGTGATGCAAAACGTTTTTTTTGCTCTTGTTTAGAAATAGAAACCCAGAATTTAATCAGCTCTACGCCATCCTCGAATAACATATGCTCAAACTCAGAAACCTGACGCATGAATACCTCGTACTGCTCGGGGGTGCAAAAGCCCATTACAGGCTCTACAACAGCTCGGTTGTACCAGCTTCGATCAAAGAATGTTATTGTGCCGGGGTTTGGTAGATTCTGAACATACCTTTGAAAGTACCACTGCCCTTTTTCAACTTCATTGGGTTTGTTCAGGGCCACGACTTTGGTAAATCGCGGATTGAGATGTTGTGTAAACCGCCTAATAGTCCCGCCCTTTCCAGCTGCATCACGACCTTCGAAGACAATGGCCACGCGTCTATTGTCCTTAATAATTTCATTCTGAAGTTTGCTAAGCTCAATTTGTAACAATTTCAAATCACGCTCATACTCAATGGTCTCTAGAATGCGCTTGGCATCGAGTTTTTTTTTGGTCAATAGTTTTAGAAAATCTTTGCCAGTGGTTACAAATCGCAACTCTCTTTGGGTAAGCTTAAGGACATCCGTGTCTTTGGTACTGTTTTTATTTTTTCCGCTTTGACTTACCACTACACCATTGTACTGCATTAAAGCGCATTGACAATTCAAATATAGCTTGGTCTTGATGAATTTAGACCTAAAGCACCTACGCAACGCCTAGGAGAATTTTTCGAAATAGGTCTTGGTTTCTTTTTTCAAGACCCCTATCAAAAGCATAATGGCAATCAAGTTGGGAATTGTCGTGAAAAAAATGAAAAAATCACCCAGAGCCCACACCAACTCTAGCGCAAACACAGACCCTACCACCGTGACCACACACTGAAACAGTCGATATATTTTTATGTACTTTGCTCCTGACAAATAAACCAATGCCTGTTCGCCATAGTATGACCAACTGATGATGGTTGAAAATGCAAACAGTAAGATGCCTAGATTGATCACATGTGTGCCCAATGAAATCAAACCAGTGGGCAAACCCGACGTAAAGCCATGCACGGTGAGCGCGGCCCCTTGAAGCTCCGAAGTTTCCCAAACCCCCGTCATCAAAATCACGAGCGCGGTAATAGTACAGATACAAATTGTATCAATAAAGGGCTCAAGAATCGCCACCACACCTTGACTGATAGATTCTTTAGTTTTTGCAGCTGAATGCGCAATGGGAGCAGACCCCATGCCCGCTTCATTGGAAAACAATCCTCTGGCAATACCCATCCGCGCAGCAATCAAGAAAGAAGAACCAATGAATCCACCAGTAGCTGCAGTTCCATTGAATGCATCTGAAAAAATTAATTTAAAACAGGGCACAATCGCACCTATGTTCATCAGGATGATCAGCAATGCAAAACCAACATATAGAGAGGCCATGGTTGGAACCAATTTAGAGGTCACATCCCCAATCCGTTTGACCCCGCCAATGATCACCACAAAGAGCAAAAGCGCTAGGCCAATGCCGACAAAAAGAGGATTTACGCCATAGGATGCAGAAAGTGTTTCAGCAGCCGTATTGGCCTGGATTAAATTACCAATATTCATGGCCAAAAAAACAAAAGCTGTGGCAAAAAATACACCCATGAATTTTCCAATTTTGGGAGAAAGCGTTCCAAAGGCCTCCTCTATATAATACATAGGCCCACCGCTGACACTTTGATCAGGAAGAGTTTTTCTATATTTATGTCCTAATGAACATTCAGCAAATTTGGTGGCCATCCCCAAAGCAGCCGTAACCCACATCCAAAACACAGCACCCGGGCCTCCAATCTGAACAGCCAGCGCCACACCAGCAATATTGCCCACACCAACTGTGGCGGACAGGGCAGTTGTGAGAGCCTTAAAATGACTAATATCACCTGGGTCTGAAGGATCATCGTACTTGCCACGAACCACGCGAAGTGCATGTGGCAACTTTCGAAACTGAATGAATCCAAAATATACTGTTAAAAATAAGCCAACAGCCAACAATACAAAAATTTGTAAAACACTTGCACTATTATTGAATGCATCTACCCACTGTTTAATCAGTTCCATATAAATCTCCTATGAGCTGGCTTGACTGTTATCAAATATTAAAGCCAATCCACTACCTCAAATCTAGAAAATTGCCAAAACATCATTTTGATGAGGGCATCTTTGATAAAGCACGCCCCTTGTTTCAACGTCTAAATACCTTTACAAGGCGTGTTTTTTTCTCTAGGCATAGGGAAGCATTTCGACTTCCTGTTATGAATGTCGCAAATAACCAATTAAAAACTGTGAGGTAAACATATTATGTTGTTAAACATCAAACGAATCATCAATCAAATCCAAGGATTTGGCATCGGCTCCTATGTCATAGCCATTGTCGTTCTCATCATCGGCTATTGGGTTGCAAAATTTGCTAAGAAGGCCTTAGTGAACGTGTTGTCCAAACCCAAAACAAAAATATTTTTAGCACGTTATACTGACAGCTCTGCTGCTGCATCAATCGGCAACGGGCTAGGCAGTGTGCTATTCTGGCTTGTGATGATTTTTGTCATCAACATGGTTTTAGATATTCTTGGTTTCTCTTCTGCGAGCAACACACTATCTACCTTCTTCAATAAAATCATCAGCTTCATCCCTGATCTTATTGCAGCTGGTTTATTGTTCATTGTTGCCTATGCACTTGCATTTCGCGTATGCAAACCAATCCTTTCTGGGCTGTTGGGTGGCATCAAACTTCCCCAAGGACTCAATATTGATATCCATACTGTAAGCTCGGTCCACAAAGCTATTGTCACAACAGTTTCTGCCTTTGTTTTCTTGTTGATGTTACCTGCCAGTTTAGACAAACTACACGTGACAAGCATCTCTGAGCCGATCAAATCACTGATTGGAAGTATTATGGACGTATTTCCCTCTGTGCTGGGCGCGCTTATTATTCTTGGATTTAGCTTCTTTATTGCAAAGATCGTGAGAGATGTACTTCAAAGCGTCTTAGAAGCAGCTAAAGTTGATACATTCCCTGCAAAATTGGGGTTGAAGTCTGACTCACAACTGTCGTCTAAAAAACCATCTGAAATTCTAAGCTATGTGGTCTATGTTTCAATTATCGTGATTGCTATTTCTCAAGCAGCTCAAGCTCTTAACCTTAGGTTCTTAAGCGACATTACATTTGAGTTCTCTTCCGCGTTCTTCAATATCATAGGCGCTCTGGTCATCTTGGTTTTGGGTGTGGTGTTGGCACGTTTGGCTGCAAATGCCCTAGTGGGACAGCCTAAGATTGCAACAGTGGCCCGGTATGCCATCATCTTTTTGGCAGGTACCATTGCATTGGACAGAGCTAACCTTGCTCCTGAAATCACGAGCACAGGATTTCAGCTTCTCTTAGGAGGCGTTGCCATTGCACTTGGAGTAGGTGGCGCACTTGCTCTTGGCCTTGGTGGCAAAGAGTTTGTAGCTGAAAAACTCAAGCGCTGGAATGCCTAAGCACATTTCATTTATTTTAAATGATCTTCAAAAGTCCCTGCCAACCTATGAGTTGGCAGGGACTTTCTTATTATGGCTTACGTAAATCATCCAAAAAAGAATCATGGAACATGCCCGAATACAGAAAACATGGTTGATTGCGCACTTTCTCTTAGGTATATCTTCTGTGATGCTAAAGCTTTATTCCTATAGGCGCTGCCCTTTTGCCATGCGTGTGCGTATGGTCTTGTTTGAAAAAAACATTCCCTTTCAAACCATAGAGGAAAATTTAAAAGAAAAAAGCGTCGCCCTTCAAAAACTTCATCCCCAGGCCCGCGTTCCGGTACTTGTTGATGGTGATTTTGTGATCTATGAATCGGCCATCATCACGCAATACTTGCAAGATGCATATCCAAAAGGACCTGACTTGCTTCCCAAAGACCCAAAGCTTAGAGCCCAAGTACGCTTATGGACCCACTGGTGCCATCATGAATTTAAACCCCATGTTGACCACTACAAATATGGACACCACCGAAGTTCTGACGAAGATGTCCAAGCCGCACCAGCGCGCCTGGTTGCTGACCTTAAGAAATTACAAAGCGCCCTGTTCACTCATAACTATTTGCTAGGTCCCACAATGACCCTGGCTGACATTCATGTCTTTCCGTTTTTAAGACAACTGTGCAAAGCAACACCTTATTTTGAGCCCTTGAATCAGTTTGCCAAGCCTCTACAATGGCTTGAAAATATGGTATCCAGACCTTCGTTTAAGCTAACCATGCAAAAGGTACCTCATCATGAAACTGCATAATATTTACTCACGCCAAGAGCTGCTTCAAAAACGATCTCAAGAATCATTCTCTCGTATTGCATGCTCTTTTTATCGGTACATAGCCATTGATGACCCTCAAAGGTTTAGGGACGCCCTCTATCGATCCTGGTTTGAGCTTGGCATTCTAGGAAGAATCTATGTCTCGGTTGAAGGCATCAATGCACAGCTGTGCGTGCCTGATTTTCGGTGGGATGATTTCACCCAAACCCTTGACCAGTGGGACATCACCAAAGATATCTTTATCAACCAAGCTCTTTCCGAAGGTGATGCATCGTTTTTAAAGCTCGACATTAAGGTACGACACAAAATTGTTTCTGATGGACTCGCTGAAAATATTTTTGAAGTGTCTCAAAAAGCAAATCACCTGGACCCCCTTGCCTTTCATGCCATGATAGAACAAAATGAGGATGTTCTTGTTGTTGATGCGCGCAATGACTATGAATGCGAAATTGGACATTTTGAAAATGCTCTATTGCCTCAATCAGAAACCTTCAGAGAAGTTCTTCCAGAGCTGTTAGATCGGCTCAAAGATCAAAAAGACAAAAAAATACTTATGTATTGCACAGGTGGTATTCGGTGTGAAAAAGCCAGCGCTTACTTAAAGCGCCAAGGATTTAAGGATGTCTTTCAACTTCAAGGCGGCATCATTAACTACCAACGCACCATAGAGAAAGAGGAAACACCGTCCAAATTTCATGGAAGCAATTTTGTTTTTGATGGTCGCATGGCAGAACCCATCGACAAGAAGGTCCAAGGGTCATGCATCACATGCAAAAAACCTTATTATAAACATGTAGACTGTGCCAACCAAGCTTGCCACAAACTCGTTGTCCAATGCGAAAGCTGCGCAAAAACATTTAGAGAGTGTTGTTCCAAAACATGCTATGATGCTATTGATCTGAATTCTTAAATCATTCAAAATGAATCAATGGTTTACACATATAGAAAGCCTCACTGGCTTAAGCCAAGCTATCCAAGTTAACTTAATTCAGTCCATTCTAACGTTTCTTTTGATAGGGCTTTTTTTATTTTTCCTAAAGAAGTTTATTTGGAAACAAAGTGGAAATATTCAAACCCGATACACATCATACAAAATTGCTTCATATATAACTTATGCTCTGGGCCTTATGATTGTCCTTCGTATATGGATTACCGGTACTCAATCAATAGTCACCTATCTCGGATTATTATCTGCAGGTATTGCCATTGCCCTTCAGGATCTTATAGGTAACCTTGCAGGCTGGGTATTTATTTGGATGCGACGTCCGTTCAAAATGGGCCAGCGCGTTCAGGTTGCAAGCGCAATCGGTGATGTTATTGATATTGGGCTGCTGCAGTTTAGCCTTTTAGAGGTTGGTAATTGGATTGATGCTGAACAAAGTACAGGGCGCATTATACATATTCCAAACAAGCACGTGCTCACGACGGTCACTGCCAACTATATGACTGGATTTGAGCATATTTGGGATGAAATACCTGTACTAATAACATTTGAATCTGATTGGGAAAAAGCTAAAAGCATTTTGACCGAAATTATAGAAAACCAAGCAATTGACGTACTAAAAAGCGCAAAGAAGAGCATCGAAGCGTCCTCTCACCAGTACATGATTAAGTATTCAACACTCACACCCATTGTATATACAGACGTAAGAGACTCCGGTGTGCTTCTAACGCTGCGCTATTTATGCTTGCCTAAGTCTAGACGTGGCGCAAGACAAGACATATGGGAAAACATACTGCGTGCATTTTCTAAACACCAAGACATTGATTTGGCTTATCCTACAAAAAGAGTTTTCAATCATTTAACTGAAGGTAAGGGCGCTTAAGTAATCTTAGCATTACTCTTGGAATTCTTCTTTTGCCTTTTTCTGATTTCATTGGGTTGTTGCTTCTGCGGCCAAACTATATTCTTTAGCATAATTATTGGGCCAGACAGAACATAGCATAGCCCAACTAAAAAGACCGTCCATAGAGGTTTTATAATCACAAACATTAAAGCTAAGAGGAAGAAAACAAGTGCATAAAATGGTAAACGTTTTTGAAAAAACAAACTTCTAAAATTTCTGTACTTCACATCGCTGACCATCAGCAACGCTAAAATGATCACCAAGCCTAAAACATAATACCTGAGCGTCCCAATCACGGGAAACGACAATGATTCAATTTTTTCCCCATTAAAAATCAGCATCAAGCCACAAAGCATGAACGCCGCCATCGGCGAAGGTATGCCTTGGAAATGTGTTTTTTCGACGCTGTTGACTTGTACATTGTACCTTGCAAGCCGCAGAGCTGTGCAGCCTACATATAAAAAACAGGCCACCCACCCTATACGACCAAAAGAACTTAATGACCATAAAAACATCACCAAGGCAGGCGCAACACCAAATGAGACAACATCGCTAAGCGAATCATACTCCAAACCAAACTTCGATGCGGTATTGGTCATTTTGGCCACTCGCCCATCAAGCATGTCCGCAACTGTGGCAAGCAAAATGGCAATCGCGCAGACCCTAAATGTATTTTGTCCATTCATGGTAATCTCAACAGCCTGAATGATGGCGTAAAAACCTAAAAAAAGATTGGCCGAGGTAAAAAGATTGGGCAGTATGTAAACCCCACGGCTTAACCCTGTTGGTCGTCGCATTTGAGCTTTCCTATCACCGAGCTTGCAGCTTGAACCTTTTGCCCTTTGCTCACTTTGATCTCTGTATCCAGTGGCAGGTAGAGGTCAACACGTGAACCGAAGCGAATCAAACCAAAGCGTTCCCCCCTTGCTAAGGTTTCACCCTTAACGGCTCGGCATATGATTCTTCTGGCAATGAGCCCGGCAATTTGCACGCATAGGATCGAACGTCCTTGTGCTTCCAACTCTAGACCCATCTGTTCATTTTCAAGTGAGGCTTTTTCTTTAAACGCTCCCATAAATTGACCCTCAAAGTAGGTCATCCCTTTCACAACACCAACTACGGGACTTCGATTGACATGCACATTGAAGACATTCATAAATATAGATACTTTGAGCCCTTCTCCTTGAAGAAGGTATGGGTACGGAGCTTTCTTAATCTCAATAACTTTGCCATCAGCGGGGCTCACAATCAAGCCTTCTCCTTTTGGCACAACGCGATCGGGGTCCCTAAAAAACCAAAGACAGAAGCATGCACACCCTAAAAAAGGATACCCAAGCAGTGGCACCCCTCTCCAAAGAGTCAAACTGGACAACATCAAAAAAATTCCCACAAATGGTAATCCATCTGTGCAAATTCCAAGTATTTTTTTAACTTTCATCAGATACGTGAGGTATCACACCCCCCCACCAGGAGCAAATACGGCTTGATGCTAAAACCACGAAGGTTCAGCGTTCTAAAGCAACACTCCACTGATGTGCATGTGCCATAATCCAGCCTTGGATAAGCTCTGTATCACCCAGCATGCCCTCCCAACGCACATCAGGTGCGTAGCCTTGATAGGCTTTTCTAAGGCGATTGCGATATACCTTGGTCGCAAAATGAAATGCCATCATCTTGCTGGGCAAAGTTTCAGACCGGTTGTCCATATAAAGCGTATCAGCTGAAGTGGGTAGGCCTACGTGGACCATGTTTTGGGCAGGTTTAAGCAAATCCATCATACCCAAACATGCACTGGCGCAATAGGGGCCCGTGAATACGATTAGCTTCCCTGAAAATGCATGTGCTTGCCTTAACCAAGGGGTCTTATATGAGGCACGTCTAGGCGATGATCGCAGTTGAGCAAAAGGCTCTTTGTATCTCAGTGCTTTTTTCATTTCTGACACGACTTTTTGAAACTCTAGAGATGCGCTGGAGGTTTCGCCAAATTTCTCTTTTAACTCTTTCACAACACCTTCCCAATGCCGGAGGTTTTTTTTTGATGCCCTAAAATCTACACTATGGCGCGGCAGGCCTTCTTGCACACGCTTGACATATTCAGACCCAAGCAAACTGCTCACAATCTTTTGCCCCCAAAGGGAGTTCCCGCCACCGTTGCCTCGGAGGTCCAATACCACCAGGTCCGCAGACCTAAGACCTGAGAGAGCTTGTATGATTTTTTTTAGCTTATGTATCTCCCCCTTCGGCGCCAATGAGGTGATTTGCACCCAATATTGACCCTCATCTATTTTATATAGATTGTATTTTTCTTTGAATAC
>Ga0209186_1000412_pt1 | contig 35170 bp, 37 predicted proteins | sample SidtaG_FD_187426 | JGI IMG/M metagenome (GOLD analysis project Ga0209186, IMG submission 187426) | Marine algal microbial communities from Sidmouth, United Kingdom - Sidmouth_Male2 metaG (SPAdes) (version 2) | ecosystem: Host-associated > Algae > Red algae > Unclassified | place: Sidmouth...
CAAGGTCTTACGTGATCACCCGGAGAAAAAGTCGATGCGAGCCAAACGAAAGTTGGCCGCCCTCGATCCCGCGTTCCGATTTTCCCTACTATCTATAATCCCTCTCGTTTCTCATGCGTAAGCCCTGACTGATCGGCTGCCTCTCCTACTTCGGAGTGGACGTAATGAAATTCATCCCCTTTTTCCGCCGTGCCGAAGCCGAGGCTTCGAAGATGGCTAACAAGGCCGGGGTGATCGATATCGAAGAAGTCGAGCGCAGCAAGGTGTCGTAAATTTTCCTCGGTAGCGAATACGCACCGAGCTGAATCAGCTGTCCAGGTATTGACAGGGCGTGAATGCGAAAGCATTCGCGCCCTTTCTCGCGTTCCCCAACTCATCCGATCTCTAAGTGACTCGCTTTCAGCCAACATAAAATAAATTGTTGACAATATAGAGGGGGTTTCGTAAAAATAATTTTATGAATTTTCGAATATTCTCGATCGCGGCTCTATTCGTCACCATTGGCTCTGCCAATGCTGCCCTTACAAACATCGTCTTCGACTCTAGCTTCACGGCTGCGGACGGTTACATGGACGGGGCACTTAATGGTCAGCCTGGAGTTACCGAAACTCAGAGTGGGTTCGTCGTAAGTAATAGTGCGGGCATTGGCACCGTCACGAATCAAAACGCGAGTTTTAACCGTGCTCAAATCGGGGGGGATTACCTGTCATCTTTAAGCTTTGTAGCCGGAGACATGATTCTAATCGAGCTCGACGACTTGATGATCGTGTCCGACACTAATAATGATCAAATTCTCTCGTTGGGACTCTCGACGGGAGGAACTGGGGGGGCTGCGGGTCTCGCCATTGGGGGGCAGTTGGTTCGAAGTGGAACAGATATTTTTGTTGATAATCGTGGCTTCCCGGTTTCGGGGGGGGCGGTCGATACGGGATTTGACGTGGGCGGTGGGTCTTTCGACTATGCTATCAAGCTCACTGCTGAGGCTGCTGGCTCCTCCACGACAGTTGGTTACACCATAGATCATCTCATCAATGGAACAAGCCTTCTGACAGAAACAGGCCAGTTCCCTGCAACTGTTTCTACGACCCCACAGAACACTGGCTTTGCAGGCTTCATTCAAGATCTAGATAACGGCGATGCGTCTGGTGCAAACTTCAAATTCGATGGGTTCACCCTATCCACCAACGTCCCAGAACCAAGCATGGTTAGCCTTCTTGGGTTTGGGCTTTGCAGCGTCCTTCTCAGACGCCGCCGCTAACTCCCCGCCGCACACCGGACGCCGTTCTTTCCGAGGGAGAAGTCTTAAAAATAGATTTCTGTCCCGCTACGAGCCTATGTTTCTCCTGCTAGTCGACTTAATGAAGCGGATGAATCCCACGCTGCAGAGGCATCAACGCAGGCCGGCATAGGTGTTCGCTGCCCGAAGAGGTTTCACCAATCTGCTTTCCGGCGAATCTGGCATCTACCAACAACCTATTACCCCATCACCCAGACGGCGTTAGAGCCTAGACGCGAGCAAATGGGGGGCGGGTTCAAAGTTGAAGAGATGCAAAAAAAGGTTCATAGGATTGCCGGAAATAGGCCCCTACCGCGGTCGTAACCCTTCCGTCTGAATCCGCTCCAGCAAGGTCCGGGTCGGCTTGTTAAGCGGCATGGCCAAGCCTTCGTCGAGGGTGACCCAGACGAATTCTTCGGCCTCCTCGTTTAGGCAGACATCGCCGGCGGCTCGGCGGGCGACGTAGTTCAGGAGGAGGAAGTGGGCGGGGCGGAAGAACTCTTCTGGGTCGACGCAGTCTTGGACGCAGACGTCGCGGATGTCGGTGAGTTCGAGACCGGTCTCCTCTAGGGTTTCCCGACGTAGGGCTTCGTGCGCGGTCTCGCCGACCTCGATCTTGCCACCGGCGATCCCCCAGAGGCCGCTCCATTTTTCGGTGCGGACTAGAAGGACCCGGTCGTCGTCATCGAAGATCAAGGCACCGACCGTGGCGACTGGGAGGTCGCGGGTGAGCAGATCGCCACCGGACTCGAGGACCGTCTTCAGGTGGACAAGATCACGCACTACGAGATCCGGATCTGCTTGAGCCAGCCGGTCGATTCCTTCGTAGCCAGTCAGCGTGGCGATGGTGGTCAGACCGGCGGCGTTACCGGCTTCGATGTCGTGACGCATGCCGCCGATAAAGGCGGTCTCGGCCGGGTCGAGTTCGAACTCCTTGACCCGGTCGATACAGTAGGCGCATTTTACAACGACGCCGGTCCAAGTCTCTTTGAAAAAATCATCGAGCCCGGTCTTGGCTGCTTGCTGGTCCCAATGATTCTGCGGAACACTGGAGAGGATGAACAACCGGAGTCCACGAGCCCGCGCCGCCTTGAGAAATTCCAGCGATCCGGGAAGCGCAACCACATCTCCGCCGTCGGTAGGAAAGTGCTCCTGATATAGTGCCTGGAGCTCTTCGAGCGGAACTCCGGGGAGGTAGCGGTCGAAGAACTTGGTGTACGGGAGTTCGAAGCGATCGAGGAATTGCTCGCGAGTCAGGGCCTGCTTGCCGTAGTGCTCGACAATGATATTGGTCGTGGCGATGACCGGCGGCAGGTCATCAACCAGCGTTCCGGACCAGTCAAAGATGAGGTTCTTCAGCAAGGGCTCGGCTTGTTAGGATCCCATGCGGAAGTGGATGTCCTGCACCTGCGCGGTGCCGAACTTCTCCTGCAACCGCGTCAGTAGCGTGCTCTTCATCCCTTGGATAGCGTAGTGGACAGTCGACTGGCTGACGCTGACCTGGAGCACTCCACGGCGGAGTCCGGAGGGCCGGGTGTGCTTGGCCAACTGAGCACCGACCACCACTTCCCAGGCAGAACAGATCTCTTCCTCGGTGTAGGCGTTGCGCATCTTGAGCTTGGTCAAGGTCTCCGGGATGAGATCCTCCATCGCTCGTTCCAGGCGCAATCCCTCGGGAGCCTCGGAAAGCCCTCGCCACTCGTCAATCGTGTGCTGGTGGTGGGAGATGTAGCGCTTACGGATCGGTCGAGCCATGAGTACGCAAAAAACCACGCTTCCCCGGTCCGGGCAAGCGTGGTCGTAAAGTTGGTTGGTGCGGGGATTACTCCTCGCCGTCGTTACCAATGGCCTCGACCGGGCAACCTTCCATCGCCTCTTCGCACAGCTCCTTCTCCTCGTCGGTCTCGGGCTGTTTGTAGAGGTAGGAATACCCACCGTCGTCCTGACGAGTGAAGTTCTCCGGTGCGGTCTCACGGCACAGATCACAGTCGATGCACTGGTCATCGACGTAGTAAGCGCCCTTGGTGTTGTCTTCGTATTTATTTTCGACGTCTGCCATCTTGCTGAAATTTTGGTCTCGCTTCGCCGCAGAGACGAAGTGCTGTAGTATAAGGGTCAGCTTTGACCTTGCAAAATGGTTTTTCAGCCCGTCGTTACGAACTGATTTTCCGCCGATTTCGGCATATTTTTGTCTTCATCTAACCGATTCTCTTTAGCTCTATGAACAAGGAAACCCAGCTCCCTTCTACCGATACCGAGGAGGACAAGGACGACGGCTCTCTCCGTCCGAAAGAGGGATGGCATGTTCTGCACCTGTTTTACCACGTCGAGCAATCGCAGTGGGACATCCTCGATCACCAGGGAAAGATCGCTGCCGAGACCGGGCTGACGGAGCTGATTCAAGAGATTCGCTCGCATCCGGATACTCAGCTTCTCGCTTTCAGCATGCTGACCCCGAAGGCCGACATCGGCTTCATGCTTTTAACGCCCGACTTGCAAGACGCCAACGAATTTGAGAAGCGGCTCAGCCGTTCACTCGGAGCCGATGTGCTGGCTCCGACTTACAGCTACCTATCGATGACCGAGCAGAGCGAGTACGCGACTAGCGAGGACGAGTACGGCGCGGGCTTGGAGAAGCGCGATATCAAGAAGGGCACCGCTGAGTATGACGAGGAGATCGTCAAGTTTCACCAGCATATCGCCAAGTATACTCAGGACCGACTCTACCCGAACATGCCGGATTGGCCGGTCTATTGCTTCTACCCAATGAGCAAGCGTCGCGGCCAAGACGGCCAGAACTGGTATGCGTCCAGCTTTGAAGAGCGCAAGGCCTTGATGAAGGGCCACGCCGCCATCGGCCGCACCTGGACGGGAAAGATTCGCCAACTGATCACCGGATCGGTTGGTCTCGATGACATGGAGTGGGGCGTCACCTTGTTCGCTAACGACACCCATGACGTGAAGGGCATCGTCTACCAGATGCGCTTCGACGAGGTCAGCTCGCAGTATGCTGAGTTCGGCGACTTCTACATCGGCATCCAGCTTCCGCTCGACCAGCTATTCCGCCGGGTCCTCGGCTAGGGAGACTCATGAATTCCACTCCCCTCGTCATTGCAGGTCGTGAGTTTTCCTCGCGACTATTCCTCGGCACCGGCAAGTTCTCGTCTAACGAGGCGATGCGTCAGGCCTTGGATTCCAGCGGAACGGAGATCGTCACCGTGGCTCTGCGCCGGGCTGATCTGAGCGGCCAGAAAGATCCCTACGCGAACATTCTGGAGTTCATCGATCCGGAAAAGTTCCTACTTCTGCCAAATACGTCGGGCGCTATGGACGCCGCTGAGGCGATTCGCTTGGCCAAGTTGGCGCGGGCTGCGGGACTCCCGGATTGGGTAAAACTCGAGATCCATCCCGATCCTCGCCACCTTCTTCCGGACCCGATCGAGACCCTTCTCGCTGCCGAAGAACTGGTGAAGGAAGGGTTTAAGGTCTTCCCCTACATCAATGCGGACCCGGTGCTGGCGAAGCGGCTTCAGGAAGTCGGCTGCGTCACCGTCATGCCATTGGGCGCTCCTATTGGAACCAACCGCGGGGTCGAAACCCGTGAGCAGATCAAGCTAATCGTCGAGCAAGCCACGGTGCCTGTCGTCGTCGATGCTGGAATCGGAGCCCCTAGCCACGCGGCCGAGGCCATGGAACTCGGAGCTGACGCCGTGCTGGTCAATACCGCCATCGCCATCGCCAGCGATCCCGCTCGTATGGGAGCTGCGTTCAGGGCCGCCGTCGAGGCCGGGCGGGCAGCATTCGAGATGGGGCTTCCGGAACGGGGAGACCAGGCATCGGCCACCAGTCCGCTCACCGTATTTCTTCAAGGCGATAAGTAGTAGCATCAGCATGAAGGTCGTCATTCTAGGGGCATCATCCAAGTCGGATCGCTATGCGAACCGCGCGCAGGTCCAACTCACCGAGCACGGCCACGAGGTGTTCCCGGTCAGCCGCACTGGCGAAGACATCCTCGGGGTGTCCGGATTCCAATCGGTCACCGACATCCCTGCCGATGCCGGACCGATCCATACCTTCACTCTCTACCTGAGTCCGAAACACTTGACCCCGATCGTCGACGAGGTGCTCGCACTCGCCCCGAGCCGAATCATTTTCAATCCGGGAACCGAGGATGCTGAATTGGCCAAGCGGGTTACCGATGCTGGCATCGAAGCCCTGGAAGCCTGCACGCTGGTGCTTCTCTCCACCGGTCAGTTCGAGACCGCCTAGCGCTCATGTCCAAGATCCTCATCGTCGTCGCCGTGGTCATCCTGGCTGTGGCCTGCCGCACCTACCGGACCCCTGCCATCCGTCGGTTGGGAAGCGTGGGAATTCTTGTCGCCTCGTTCCTCGGGGCCTACTTCATCAGTGGAAGCATCGCCATCGGAGTCGCCGGAGTGCTATTTTGGTTTCTGCTTCCTTGGTTCGAAATTCTCACCCGGATTCGTGAGATGCGGCTGCCGATGGAACGCACCCTCGACGACCGGATGGCTCCTAGTTCGCATCTGTTTCCCGAACTCGACGACCTGACCGAAGAAGCAGAGGAAGCGGGTTTCGAGCAGCTTTCCGACTGCGGTTGGAACTGGGACGAGACCGATCAGTTTGTGCGGTTTCTGTGGTGGGAGGAAGACCGGACCCAGGCTGCGTTCTTCTTTACCGAACAGGAGGGGATCAATTTCTACCACACCGCCTTGGTCACGAGGACCATTGACGGGCGGCACTTGCTGACTTGGGACTACCCGTTTTCCTACACCTTGCAGCTTCCCGACGGAATGGAGATCAACCGGATCGAGCCCGGTGAGGGCCCCGGCTCGTTCGCCCGTCTTGTCGAAGCCCACACGGCGGTGGTCGAGACCACCGGTTGCCCAGTGGAAGATCGCTTTCAGGTCAGCGCCGATGATCTCGGCCGTCTGATGCGCGAGGACATGCGCCGGCAGATCGAGCACAATCTGGACACCGGAATCATCAAGTCTGCCGGTGAGGGAACGGTCCGCTATACGACGAAAGGCTACTTCTTCCTGTGGTTCCAGATCGTGCGCGACATGGTCCGGTTAGGGTAGGTTGATCAGGATCTTCCCTAGGAGGCGGGTGTTAGATGTTCCCCGTCACCTCGCAAATTAGAGGTGTAGACAGATGGTCTAGATGGCGATTGAGTGCTCGCCTTTTGAAGGAAGCCTCTACGGATAATTTTGACGCTACTCGTCGGTATTGCCTCGACAGCAGCTGCCGCTGAGAGTGTTTTCGAACCGAGCATCGCGCCATTTTTTGCCGAGCACTGCATGGCTTGTCGAGTTCTGATGGTGTCACCGTCTGATCGTCGCTACGGTGGAGTCATCACTGACGCGGCAGTTCTGACGATGACTTCGGGAGGCAAGCGCACCCACCCGATCGCTCGGGGCAATTCTTAACGACCCGCCGCCGCCGCCACCTGCCGATGTGCCGCCGCTTTCCGAAGGCGAAGACGAGGGCGACCTCTCTCACCAGACGATCCGCGAAGTGTCGCCGCCCACCGAGAGCGAAAGGACTGCGTTGGCTGCCACAACAAAGCCGATCGAACCTCCTCGACCATACGCGATTCACATTCGCTCGGGGCTTGGCGATAGGGCTACCCACCAGTACACCGATCTCTCGATTGTCGTGGCTGGAGGTCGGGAAAACCGGGGGCAACATGTTGCCGAGACAGATGATACGCCGCTGGCAAATCTCTGGCTCGGCCAAGTCTGGCAATTTGCCATCGAGCGGGACAGATCGCCGACTCTACGGGCACCTTGATTGTCTAGCTGGTCGAAGCGCTTTCGACTGGACAGTTCAGCTAGTAAGGATTCTTCTGAGTATATATGAAGACCTTGACTCTAACTCTAGCAGTTTGCGCTCTCCTTAACGGGGGGCTTTCTGCAGCCACAACAGTTTTTTATGAATTGGACTATGAGACGCCAAATCAGGCGTTCACCGGTTCCTACGGGTACGCTGGATACGGCATAGGAAGTCCAAATACAAATGTGCAGGTTTCTGTTTCCACGGCGACTTCTCAGACTGGGCCGGGGAACCCAGGAAATGCTTCCGAGGTCACCGCAGATTTCACCGCCATGGGAGCTATTCCGACTGCTACGAACTATAGCTACGACGGGTTCGGGCACACGATAGCCTCGAATACGTTGCCGACTCCGGTTTCCTTCGCTCCGGGGGATCTCAATAATATGTATCTGGAGTTCGACTACTTCATTGCCGGTGCTAACAGCGGTGTGACATCGACCACCGCAAACCTAGATCTTGATTTCAGAGCTCCGCTAGGAACAGCGGTCGCACCGGGTCCGTCTTCCGGTGTGACCAATACCGACTCTGCCTATTCTACCAGGGTAAACAATATAAGTCTGACGACTGGTTCGTGGCAGACCCTTTACTTACCCGTTTTGAGCCTGCCGATCGAGACTGCAGATACTGTCACTCCGACCTCTCTGGCGACGTTCGATACCTTTGCCGCTGCCATCGAGCAGATGCAGTTCAATCTGAACATCAATAGCAACGGCGCATTCGGCTTCGACAATGACAACGCCTTGTTGATCGATAACTTTCGTCTGATCTCGATTCCGGAACCGTCTCGGGCGGTGTTGCTGGCGTTTGGAATGGTTGCGCTTTTAAGCACAAGGCGATCATCGACAAGCGTTCGATCAAGTTCGGCGAAGAAGAAAAAGTAACCTCCCCTCGCTCTACTGAAGGCTCGGCTGGTAGGCGCCATCATCACCAGTGCCCTCGGTTTTTTTCTCCAATTCGCCGAGGACAAGGCCCGCGAGGAACAGGGAGCCGGCTACGAGCAACGGGCGGCTGTCGTCCTCGAGGGCACGGGACAGGGCCTTACGGGCATCGCTGATCTCACTGATCGGAGCGCTGAATTTCTGCGCCATCGTCCCCAACTCGCTGACGGGAGTGCTACGGCCGGTTCCGGTTTCTGTGAGAATAACCCGGTGGCAGATTCCACTCAGCGGTCGGTAAGTACCTTCGGTGTCCTTCTTGTCCAAACCCGCGAACAGGAGCAAGGGACGGACGTTCGGAAACTGCTGTTCCCAAGTCTTGACCAAAATTTGAGCGGCAGCTGGATTGTGCGCCCCGTCGATGACCACCGGATGGGTTCGGCTAGGAAGCTCGATCACCTGAAATCGTGCGGGCCAACTGGTTTCGGCAAGAGCAGCCCTTGTTCGATCCGGATCAAGAGACACACCCGATGCGGCGACGAGTGCCAGGGCCAAGGCGGCATTCTCTCGCTGGTGGGGACCGGGAAGACCGAGGTCAAGGTCGTCGGGTAGTCCCTCTGGCAAGGCCACGACCCTCGGGCATCTGAGTTCCTTGGCGCGCGCCGCGATGACGGCGTCGGCCTCGGATTTCTGCGCGGAAACCACGAGTGGAATGCTTGGCTTGAGTATGCCGGCCTTCTCACCGGCAATGGCGGCCAGAGTATCGCCGAGCCAATGAGTGTGATCCAGAGCGATCGGAGCGATGGCGGAGGCTGTCGACTGCACGGCACTGGTGGCGTCGAGCCGTCCACCCATTCCGGTCTCGAGCAAGATCACATCGACCTTCTCCCGACGGAAGTGGAGGAGCGCCATGGCGAGCACGAGTTCAAAGAACGTCGGATGCGGATCCCAACCATCGACGGCGGCCTTCACCTCCTTAGCCAGCGAGACAAAGCCATCGTCGGACACCGGCTCGAAGTCGATACGAGTTCGTTCATTGGCCCGCACCAGATGCGGGGACGAAAATAAGCCGGTCCGTAACCCATGGTGGCGGCAGATCGATTCGGCAAAGGCACAGGTAGAGCCCTTGCCATTGCTTCCGGCGACATGCAAAACGTGCGCATGATCCCCCGGAAGGTCGAGGGCACCGAGAAGGCGTTGGATGTTCTCCAGCCCCAGCTTAATGCCGAATGCCTGAGTGCTGTAGAGCCACTCAATCGATTCGTCGTAGGTCACGGGAATTCGACAGAGGTGTGCGGGTGAAATCGCGGAACGGGCTCCCCGGCCCGCCAACTAGCTGCCTATCTGACTTGTCGGAGGCTTAAAACAGTGCCGCCTTGGCGAGGCTCAGCTTCGAGCGTTGCTCTCTCGGTTTTAGATACTTGAGGACAGTGGACAGGGTTGCCTTCATGTCGCCACGGGGGACGATCATATCGACAAGGCCATGCTCGAGCAAAAACTCGGAGGTTTGGAACCCAGGAGGAAGTTTCTCACCGGTTGTTTCCTTGATCACACGAGGACCAGCGAAGCAAATCTGCGCATTGGGCTCAGCGATATTAATGTCGCCGAGAGTAGCGAAGCTAGCGGTGACACCGCCGGTGGTCGGGTGAGTAAGAACCGAGATGAACGGCAATCCTGCACGATCGTGGCGGGCAAGAGCAGCCGAAGTCTTGGCCATCTGCATCAGGCTGAGAATACCCTCCTGCATACGGGCACCACCGGAAGCGGAGAACATGACAAATGGCACTCCAGCCTTGGTCGCGGCCTCGGCGGCACGGGTGATTTTCTCCCCGACAACAGATCCCATACTGGCAGCGAGAAACCGGAAATCCATGGCGGCGATGAGAATTTCGCGGCCTTCGATCTCGCCAGCCCCAGTAACCACAGCCTCGCGGAATCCGGTCCGCTGTTGGTACTTGCCGATCTTTTCCTCGTAGTCCTTGAACTTGAGCGGATTCACCGAGGTCATCTCCTTGTCGATCTCGACGAAGCTCCCTTCATCGATGATCGATTTAATGCGCTCGCCGGCGCTGAGCGTGAAGTGGTAGCAGCAATCCGGACAGACGCGGAGGTTCTTCGCCAACTTTTGGTCGTAGACAGCCTCCTTACAGCCCGGGCACTTTTGCCAAAGTCCTTCGGGCATATCGCTCTTCTTCGCCCCTAGATCGCGGACGGAGCGCTTCTGGAAAATTCCCATACCTTAGAATAGACAGGATTTCCCCTCGGCTAAAGAGAAATTTCGCTCCTCGTGCAGGGTGCGTCAGATGGAACGGGTGCTGGACTTGCCGCTAATCCCTGTAAACCTTGGCAAATCAGCCCGCTATGCGCTACGCGATCATCTCAGATCTCCACGCCAATCTTCAAGCGTTCGAGGCCGTCTTGGCTGACATCGGCAAGAGAGAATACGACACCGTCGTTTGCTTAGGGGATATCATCGGCTACGGCCCGCAACCGGCAGAAACTCTGCTCAGGTGCCAGCAGGAGTGCCATAACTTCATCTTGGGTAACCACGATGCAGTGGCCGCAGGGTTTCTGGACCCATCGATCTTTAACGAGGATGCGCAACGATCTGCTCACTGGACAGTCTCCAAGCTCGGCCAAGGCGCCCGCGACTTCTTCAAACAAGTCCCCCTCACTCTCGAGACCGACGGTCTTTTCCTCAGCCACGCAACGTTGAGCAACCCGGCGGGATTCGGCTACCTTGACACTGCGGAAGATACCGTGCCCGAGTTTCTGGCTCGGCCGGAACCAGCCATCTTCGTCGGCCATACTCACCACTCCAAGGCGTTCCAGTTAGACGAAGCCAACGCCACGATCGCGGAGTTGCCGCCCGCGGATTTTCAGATCACTCCCGGATACCGCTACATCATCAATCCAGGATCAGTCGGCGACCCACGGAGCCCCGAGCCACTGGCCCGTTACGCCTCGTATGACAGTGACACTGGTCTGGTCCGGTTCTTCGCCCTCGATTTCGATATCGACGCCTACCGGGCCGCATGGCAGGCGAGTCGGAGCCCCTACCAACAGTATTTCCATCGTGTTCTCGATGAAGACATCCCGACCTCAGCCGACGAGTCCCGAGTCGCGCCGCCGCCGACCCTGATGTCCAGTGGACTGCAGAAACACGCTGCGGCTGGAGGAAATACGGCTGTGGTAGGTGGGCCGACTGAACCGCCTTCGCTCACCGCCTCGCAGAAGCTGGTCGCCGCCAGTATTCCAGTCGCGGCAGGAGCGCAACCGGTCAGAAGTCAGGTAGCCGACGGCTCCGGTGGAGGGCCTGCACCAACGCTATCCCAGAAACTCGATGCCGCTGCTCTCGAGCAGAAGGGCGGGTTCCCGTGGATGATCGTCTTCCTTCTTCTGCTATTCGCTGCCGCAGGAGGACTGGTTTACCTCAAATACTTTACCAACTTCAGTGGCTTCGGAATGACTCCCGAGATCCAGCGCCAAACCGAACAGAACCGGACGTTCGAGGAGATGCACGAGCGGGCGAAGATGAAGGCCCCGGATGCCAAAGAGTAGCTCGCTCTCGCGGCCTCACTTCGCCCGGGCGACCAGATTCTCCTCCGCAGGAAGTCGGCCTGGCTCTAACGGCTGCCCCTCGATATCGGTAACTTCGTAGCCAAGGCGGTCGAACTGTTCCGCGTAAGTATCGGCTGTGGCGCCGGTAGTATCGAGGACAATCTCATTTCGCTCGATCACCAGAGTTCGCGGTCGCCAGTCAGGACAAAAGGAGCGGAGCACTCCGATCTCAGCACCTTCGATGTCCAGATAGGCAAGATCGGGTGGGCCTTTGTGCCCTAGCCGGATGAGGTGATTTTCCAAGGTGTCCCCCTGGCAATAGAAAGCTTCTTCGGCATCCGGCTGGTGCAAGACAAGGCTAGAATTCCCCCGCGAGTCACCGGTGATCGGCGACAGAGAAAAGACACCCGGATTCTCCATCAGTGCCGCTGAAAGTAGATCGACCGGAGCACCGAGCAGGTCCGTATTGAGATCGAGATTGGCCCGACACTGAAGAAGCGCGGCAGGCTGTGGATCAATTCCGATCACCCGCCCCCTAGAACCAGCGGCCCGCGAAGACAGCAGGAGATGCAGTCCATAAGCAGCTCCCGAACACACAAAGGTGTCGCCGGGGCGGACCTCTGACTCGAGAAACCGCATCGTCAGGGGCTCGTAGGCACCGGTTTCAAGCACCTGCCTCTCGACCCAATCATGACTGTCCGTGTAGAGGCGAAAGCCAAATTCCGTCATCGTCGGCACACCGAGTCCCGGCTCGGCTAGAAGCGATTCAGCCCAGCGAAGAAGACGCAGTTTGCCGCGGTGATCGGCCCGGCGCCAATAACGTAGATAGGCCTGTCTTAAAGGTTCGCGCACAGCTTGGACTACTCGTAGTTCCACTTCATGATCCATGGATCTTGGTATTTTTTCTGAAACGCCTTGAGCCGGTCCTTGTAGTTCTGCAGGATCTCCGCGTGCTCAGGACTGTCGGCGAGGTTGGTGCCTTCCCAAGGGGCGGCCTTCATGTCGTAGAGTTCGAACGGAGGACGATTCATGTAGCTCCCGACGGTCATTTTTCCGTACGGAGCATCCTCGCCCTTTTCCCACTGCGCCTGCCACATCGACGAGGACCATAGGTCCGAGGCCGAGGGATAGGGCAGACCACTGGCGATGTTCCAAGTCAGCTTGTAGTCACGATCACGGATGACCCGCATCGGGTAGTACATCTGGATCTCGTGGAAGGTGTGCGAGGCAAAGATCGTGCCGCGCTCCGGATCATCTTCTTTGGTGAGCAGAGGCACCCAAGACTGTCCGTGGTAACTGGTGTATTTCTGGCCACCAGAGGTGTTCTCCTTGCCGATGAAGTCCAAGACGCCGTCGCCCATCTCTCCAAAGATCTCCTTCGCCGATCGCCAGGTCTTCGGCGAGTTCTTCGCCGGATCGAGATTGCCGCCCCAGTCGATCAGAGAAGGGGTGATATCGACATGACTGATCGGCGCAGCGCACCGAACCCCACAGTCTTCTTGATAAGGATCGCGAACGACGAAGGGCACCCGCAGGCCGCCCTCGAACATCGTGGTTTTGCCGCCTTGAAACGCCATGCCGTGGTCGGCGGTGAAGACGATCAGCGTCTTGTCGTAGAGCCCTGCTTCTTCGAGAATAGCGAGAAGCCTACCCAGCCCTTGGTCGATGCGCGCGCAGCTCTGGTAGTAGTGAGCCAGCTCAGCCCGACTCTCGGCGGTGTCCGGGAGAAACGGCGGGATCTCGACTTCGTCGGCCTAATAGATTTCCTCTTCGATCCCCTTGTGTGCCTTGTTGTTGGGAAGGTTACCGAACAAGTCGGGCTTGTGCTTGCCCTCGAAGTTCTCGTCCCTACCGCCACCGCGGTGGGGATCGCTCGTTGCGAAGTAGAGGAAGAATGGCCGTTCATCGTCCGACTTGATAAACTCCTCGACGTTGTTCGCCATCTCCAGAGCATTTCGACCGTTGCCCTTCATGTAGGTCTGGAACCGATAGACCGGCTCCGGCGCGACATGGTATTTTCCGATGTGCTCGGTGCGATAACCGCCGTCCTCAAGAGCCCTCGGAAGAGCGAGAGACGCGACATCGTAGAAGCTCGAAAACTTGTGGTAGTGATGCTGGTGGCCGAACTGCCCATTGGCATAGTTATGCAGACCGGAAAGGACCACCGAACGACTGGCTGAATAGCTCGCCGCAGTGGCGAGGGCATTCTCGAAGAGCGTGGCATCCGCCGCGAGAGCATCGATGTGAGGCGTGCGGGAAGCCTTGTCGCCGCAGCAACCCAGCGTCGGGCTCTCGTCATCGGTGATGAAGAAGATGATGTTGCGCTCCGCTGATTGCAGAAGCTCTGTGGAAAGCAGAAGGGCGGCCAAGACGAGAACACTTGGAAAAGACGACGGGGCATTTCGCATCGCCCTTTCTAGCTTGCCCCCGCAACCGGATCAAGATCCGTCGCTTATCGATTCCGGAATCGCAATCCGGAAGCGAACCTCGTTCATGCCCCCCGTCACTAGCTCGATGACGCCTTCGTGGGCCATGGTTATCTCGTAGGCAAGGTTGAGCCCCAGCCCGGTGCCCGAGGGCTCGTTCGAACGGGCACGGTCGACCCGGTGGAAGCGGTTGAAAATCGCGTCCTGTTGCTCGACTGGAATTCCCGGACCCGAATTCGATACCTCGACCACGGCATTGCCGTCTAACGCGAAAAACGCGATCTCTACCCAGCCTCCCGGTCGGTTGTACTTGATCGCATTGGTCACCAAGTTCTGGACCGCCTGCATGAGAAGGATTCGTTCCGCATCGACGTAGACCCCTTCCTTTACCCGATGGCGCAACTCGAGCCCTTCCTCATCACAGAGGAACTCAGCATCTTCACACAGCGACTCCATCTCTTGGCTGAAGTCGATCCGCGCCCGGTCGAGTTGAAGCTGGCCCGCATCTGCTCGGGACAGGAGTAAAAGAGCTTCGCTGATCTTCTTCAATCGGGACACCTCCATCGCGACGTTCAGAAAGTGCTTCTCCTCCTCAGATCCAGGAGCAGCGGTTTTCGATCCCGTATCCACGGCCGCTTGGAGAATCGCGATCGGCGTTTTCAATTCGTGGGATGCATCCGCAGTAAACCGTGTGGCTTGCTGAAAGCTGGTCTCCAAGCGCTCCATCATCCCATTGAGTGCATCAACGAGGTTGGCGAACTCAACGTAGTCGTTGTCGGTGCGGGGAATCCGGTCAACGAGACTTGCCGAACTCGTAATATGCGCTGCGGCGCCCGTAACCCGCCGGAGAGGACGTAGAGCCCGGCGCGCAGTCAACCAAGCTCCTACAACGGCAAAGAAGAGTCCGATGGCCAGACCTGCGAGAAAGTATTTTTTGAGAGGAAACAGTCCTGAATCGAGTTCACCTATCCTTACCGCGACCAAAGCCTCAAGTCCATCCACCTGCAGAGACAGCACCCGCCACGGCAGATCACCGTCCGGCGGCGCGAATGTGTAAAACTTCTGTTCGAGCTCGTCCGTTTCCGTGTCCGCGCTAGATCCAAAGCGGGCAAGTAGCGACCCGAAGAGAGAGGTCGTCCCAGCCCCAGAGGCGCTCCCCAGCCAATCAGCGCCCGTCGATGCGAAGATTTTCTCGCCATCACGATTGCCAAGGAAAATGGCACGATTGGAAACCCTAGATTCCAGAACTAAAGGGAGATCTCTCTTGAGTGTCTCCACGTCCACACCCGACCCGAAAAGAGCCAACATGGGTTCGGCCCAGCCGAGCAATTGCTTATCGGCCGCTCGGAGAAATTGCGCTCGAACCAAAAACCAGGTCGCCGCCCCGAATAGAAGGAAGACAAAAGCAGTCCAGAGCATGACGAGGACCGCCACTCTCCCTTCGAAGGACCGCCTCATGAATTGCGGAGCCGGTAACCTACACCGCGGACAGACTCGATAAAGCTTGGCCTTTCATCAAGGTCGATCTTCTTGCGCACTCGGCGGACGTAGACATCGACCAGATTGGTTCCAGGATCGAAGTGGTAGTCCCAAACATGCTCGCAAATCTGAGTCCGGGAGAGCACCCGATCTGGAGAGCGCATCAGATACTCGAGAAGCGAGAATTCGCGGTTAGTCAGATCGACGGTCTTCTCACCATTGTTCAGATTCCGCGCAGCAATATCGAGGACAAGGTCCCCGACCTTGACCATGTTGGAAGAGCCACCGGTGCTCCGCCGAAGCACTGTATTAATCCTAGCGATCAGTTCCTCGATGTAGAACGGCTTGGCCAAATAATCATCCGCGCCAAGGTTGAGCCCCTCGACCTTCTCGTTTAGCCCGGAGCGGGCGGTAACGAGAATTACCGGCACATTGCTACCGTTCGCACGGAGGTTTCGGAGAATGCTCAGGCCATCACGCCCCGGAAGCATAATGTCCAGAACGATGATGTCATAGGGCGTGGATGTAGCCAACTCATAGGCCTCATCGCCATCTGCAACGGCATCTACGGTCATCCCCTGTTCTTCCAGGCCATGCTGGATGAAGGAGAGAAACTTGGGTTGATCTTCTACTACTAGTACTCGCATACGCACAAAAAGGATGGTGAACAAACTTGCGTTCGTCTATCTTTATTCTACTCTCTAGAGAAATATTAGCAGTAAGAGGTTTTATGAATATTCTGTAACCGAAAATTCAATTGTCTCCCCCCCATTCTCTGCGACTTTTCTCTCATCGACTTTCACCAACTCGATTGATGCCATGCTATCCCTCGGGGTAGCATGAACTCTGAAGTTTCTAGGGGGTTACTTCAGGGCTACAATGCAATCGATGGCTGAACGGCGGCTTGCTGGTTATGGGGGTTTCCAGTGAGTCGCCAATTTTTTTTGCCCACAGCCCCAATTGGGAACCCGATTGTCTACGGCACTGATAGCGGGGAAATCAATCCGGACGTCCTGCCCCATTATGCGGGGCCCCGCAAGATCGTGGTGGTGACTTTTTAGTCACCTACCAGAAGCGGCTGTCATGTGGCGTGTGCGTGTGGCGACTTGGAAGTCACCCCAAGCATAAAATGGTGGCGCGCGCGCTAGGGAAAGCAGTCCCCAGGCTCCGGAGGCGTTCACTGACCAGTTGCGGCTCCGTCGAGCGGAGGTCGAGTTTCCGAGACCCGATTCGAACGTCTTTGGGACTTAGCCAGGGGAAGTGGAGGAGAGTCCCTGATAACAAGGCCTGTTGACTCTTACGGGTTTACGACCAAGGTCCCGGTTCCGATTCTCATTCTTAGGCTTTACGACCCGACCGACCACTTGAGAAGAACCTCGCTGTCCTTCCAGATCCAGGAGCCGCTGCTTCCGAGGACGACGACGATCCGAGTTCGGCCATTCTTTTCCGCGCTGGAGATCAGGCAGTTGCCGCTGGCGCGGGTGTAGCCGGTCTTCATTCCGGTGCAGTAGTCGAGTCGGCTCAAGACCTTGTTGGTGTTGATGAGGGAGCGCGTTGTGCCGTCGTTGAAGGTAAAGGTGTCGGACTTAATTTTCACGCATTCGCGAACGAATGGCTGGCCGTAAGCGGCGCGTCCGAGCAGAGCCATGTCGCGCGCAGTCGAGTGCTGGCCATCTTCGGTGAGACCGTGGGGATTGATGAAGTTGGTGTTGGTCATCCCGAGCGACAGAGCTCGGGCATTCATCTTGTCGGCGAAGGCGGAGATGCTCCCGGCATTGTCGCGGGCGAGGACCTGCGCGATGTCGTTGCCGCTACGCACGAGCAGGGCTTTGACCAGTTCGCGCCGGGTGTAGGTCTGACCGGGCTTTACCCCAATACGAGTGGGCTCGACGCGCACGTCTTCGGGCTCGATGACGACCTCTTTATCCAAGTCTCCTGCCTCGATGACGAGCAGGGCAGTCATCAGCTTCTGGGTGCTGGCGACGGCTACTTCGCGTCCGGAATCCTTCTCGTGGAGAACGGCTCCGGTCAGGGCATCAATGACACAGGCATACTTGCCGACGATGGACGGAGGATTGGCGCGGGGCTTCTCGACGGCCGACGAGATTTCCTGCACGCCGAGAATATTTTCCCGTGCGCCAGCGATGGTCTCGCGCGCGACGACGGCGGCCTCACGTTTGTTGAGGGCAGCCTCACGCATGAGGATCTGCTGCTCTCTCGCGAGAGCTACTCGCTCCCGCTCGGTGAGTGCCTCCTCGCGAGTAACGATGATTTCAGCCCGGTCGCGGAAGGCTTCGTTGCGCTCCTTTTCCAACTTGTCGAGGGCTTCTGCCCGGCGCCGGATCAGGTCCTCGATGGGGTTGGCCGACAAAGCGGCGGTAACTACTTTCTCTTCGATCGCTGGGGAAAGCACGCCATCCGGGGACGGAGCGAGAGCATCTGCAGGAGCCTCTCTGATCGCCGGGGAAAGCACGTCATCCGGGGACGGGGCTGGAGCATCTGCAAGAGCTTTTTCGATCGCCGGGGAAAGCACGTCATCCGGCGACGGGGCGGGAGTATCTGCAGGAGCTAAGTCTTGGGCAAAGGCCAGCACAGGAACGCAGGCCAAAGCGGTTACTGCGAGTAGAAAAGATCTGGGGTGGGAAAAGTCCATGAGTCAGTAGCTTGAGCTAAGCGAAAATCCCCCGCCTTGCACCTACTTTCCCTCCTGACTACGCCTAGAGAGAGCGTAGAAAGTTCTCAAAGCGACGCATCCCGTCTTCGAGTTCGTCGATGGAAATCCACTCGTCCGCTGTATGCGCCTGGTCGATCGAGCCCGGACCGATGGCTACAGATGGAAGACCGACGGCAGCCAGATGCGCAGCATCACAGAACCAAGGAGCGCCGTCGAAGCCATTTCCTGCCTGAGCCAACTGGCTGGCGTATGGGTCCGCAGGATCGGTGAGTAGGGGAGAGGTCGGGTCGGTGAGGTTGGTAACTACCGCTTCTGAATCGATCTCGGCTACCGCTTCTGCAAGAAGCTCGGTCGGCGTCCGGTCGGCTGCTAGCAATGCGGGAGTGGCGCGCATATCGACCGTCACCAGGCAGCGGTGCGGGACGATATTGGCTCGGGTTCCGCCGTCGATGCAGCCGATGTTTATGGTGCTGTGACCAAGGATCGGATCATCTGGAACCAGCGTCTTGAGCCGATTCCGAAAGGTCGTGTCGAGATGATCGATGATACGCACCGCTCGGGTGATAGCATTACTCCCGACTTCGGGCATCGAGCCGTGACCGGAAACACCCGGGACCTCAATCGTGCACCAGGTACAGCCCTTGTGGGTATGGACCACTGCCATCCGAGTCGGCTCGCCGACGATGGCGAAGGCGTAGTCGGTAGCGCGATGTGCTGCGAAGTGGCGCGAACCGAGTTGCCGACTCTCCTCCGAGGCGAAACCGACAAAGTGGATTTCGCAGGGCAGGCTCGCCACCTCTTCGCCTAGCCGGGCGATGGCGCAGAGCATGGCTGCCATCGGTCCCTTGGTGTCGCTGGCTCCGCGTCCGTAGATGCGGCCGTCCTTCTCGACCGGGTCGAACGGTGGCATACACATGTTGCCGACACCTACGGTATCTAGGTGGGGCGCGAACAGGATTGGCGGCTTGCTCGGGGCATCTGTCGGAAACCGGCCAAGCACGTTGGGGCGGCCCGGAGCGACCTCGTCGAAGACTACCTCTGCCCCCCATTCAGCGAGTAATTCGCCAACGAACTCGGCAATCTTCTGTTCACCACACTGATCTTCGGGGACACCGGGATCACCGTCGGGATTGACACTCGGGACCGCGATCAGGTCCTTGAGCAAGACGACCGGATCAGGCGGAATCGGCATAGTCTTGAACTCTTAGCTTAGCTTTGTGCCTGGAACCACTCGGCGAATCGGGCGACTCCGACATCGATCGGCGTGGTCGGCTCGTAGCCAAGAACCCGCTGCGACTTGGAAATATCGGCATTGGTCAGAGGAACGTCCCCGGGTTGCTCAGGAAGTTCCTCGATGATGGCCTTTTGCCCAAGGGCTCCCTCGATAGACTCGATCAGTTCGGCTAGGGTGACGACGCGGTTGCCGCCGAGGTTGAGGATCTCAAAGTCGAGCCCCTCGAGATTCATCGTAGAGACGACTCCAGAGATGATGTCGTCGACGAAGGTATAGTCGCGCGCGGTCGAACCATCGCCGTAGCGCTGGATCGGTTCACCGGCGAGGATGCGTTTGGTGAACTTGGAAATCGCTAGATCGGGACGCTGACGAGGACCGTAAACGGTGAAGAATCGTAAGCAGGCCATCTCGATTCCGAATAGGTGAGCGTAGTTCGAGCACAACTGCTCGCCGGCCATCTTGGTCGCGGCATACGGGCTGATAGTCCGTAAAATCGGGTCCTCTTCAGCAAATGGGACCTTCGTGTTCACCCCATAGACGGAGGAGCTGGATGCGAAAATGAATCTTCGGACACTGTGCTCACGAGCGGCTTGGAGAAGCCGGAAAGTACCATCGACGTTAGTACCAATGTAGAGCTCTGGATCATCGATCGACGGCCGGACACCTGCTCGAGCAGCAAGGTGGAAGACACAATCGAATTGGCCCTCTCGGAACGTGGCATCGACAAGGTCGGCATCGCGAATACTGCCCTCGACCAGCCGAATCTTGTCCAAAGATGCCGCTATATTCGAACGCTTGATCTCCGGGTCATAGAAGGAATTGAAGCTATCGATAACGGTAACTTCATGTCCCTCGTTGAGGAGTCTGTCTACGAGGTGCGAGCCAATGAAGCCCGCCCCACCTGTCACAAGCGTGCGCATAGGAATGGAGCGCACTATTCCGAACGTAGTCGGGCTGGCAAGGAATTTCCTAAACCCATGTGCCTTCGGGAATGACAGCACCTTTGGACACTACGACGATGCCGTCGCGGATGTAGTAGTTGTCACCGTCGACATTGTCTTCTTTTCCGTCGGGACTGATGACGCAGTCGTCGCCGATGCGGGCATTCTTGTCGATGATGGCCTTACGGATCTTGCAGTTCTTGCCGATCCCGATGGGAATCGGATAATCGTCGCTCTCCGGGTCTTCGTGAGGGAAGTAGTCCGCACCCATCAGCACCGAGTCGACAATCTCTGACCCCGCGTCGATGATCGAACGGAGCCCGATCAGGCTGTTGTGGATCTTCGCCCCGGTGATGATGCATCCGTCCGATAAGATGGATCGGGTCACCGTCGCCCCGTTGACCTTACTGGCCGGAAGGAAGCGGGCACTGGTGTAGATCTGATTGTTGGCGTCGAAGAAATCGTAGGCCGGAAGTGGTCCGCACAAGTCGAGGTTCGCTTTGTAGAAAGCACCGATGGTGCCGATATCCTCCCAATAGCCCTGGAAAACGTAGCTGAAGACTTGCTTTTTCTCGATCACATCGGGGATGATGTGTTTGCCGAAGTCGACGAAATCATTGTCCAAAGCCTCTTCCATAGCCGAGCGAGAGAAAATGTAAATTCCCATACTGGCCTGGAACCGCTCTTCCCCTTCTTCTAGCTTTACACCGAACTCATCGAGCACGGAGCTAGGCATCCGAAGTTTGTCCAAGACATCGTCCTCCTGAGGCTTTTCGACGAATTCGTTAATCCGCCCCTTGGCATCGGTGGCCAAGACACCGAACTCCTTGGCATCATCTCGCTCCACAGGCAGGGTGGCGATGGTCAGGTCGGCGTCCTTTTCTATGTGGAACTTTAGGACCTTGGCGAAGTCCATGTGGTAGAGTTGGTCGCCGCTGAGGATGATGTAGTATTCGTAGCTACCATCTAGGAAGTAGCGAAGATTTTGACGAACTGCGTCGGCGGTACCCTGGTACCACTGGTTGTCATTATCTGGGGTCTGCTGCGCTGCAAGGACTTCAACAAAACCATTGGAAAAATTGTCGAACTTGTAGGCGGTGTTGATGTGCCGGTTCAGCGAGGCGCTGTTGTACTGGGTCAGGACATACGTATGATGTACTCCCGAATTGATGCAGTTACTGATCGGAATATCGACGAGCCGATATTTTCCCGCCAATGGAACAGCGGGTTTGGAGCGCTTCTGCGTCAGAGGGAACAAGCGGGAGCCGGCACCCCCCCCCATGATAATCCCTAACGTTTTGGTTCGGATAATACTATCGATGCTCTCGGTTAGTTCAAATTTGTCGGCCATATCTCTGATAATAGGAGACTACAACAAATTCGCGGCCTCTGTCACGATTGAACCGCATGAATTCCGCCGCAGGAGGGAATTCGCTCGGAACTAGGGTGAAATACCACCCGAAATAGAGGCGTTGAATCGAGCATGCACAAACCGTCCAGTCTTCGAGCTATTGCCCTTATTCCGCTTCTCGTCGCGTCTTCGACCGCTGTCGCTGAAGTGAACTTCGAGAAACAGCTGTGGCCCACCCTTGAGGCCAAGTGCGTTAATTGTCACCGAGTTCCCTACGAGGGCAATGGCAGGATGAAGAAACCGAAAGCCGGACTTCGGCTCGACGGCGACTGGGGCTTTCTCGAAGGAAGTGAGAACGGTAAGGTAATCGAGCCTGGAAATTCCGCCGAGAGTTCCCTCTACGAAGTCGTCACGCTGCCCGAGGACGATGACATGTTCATGCCTCCGAAGGGTGATGCCATGACTGAGGAGGAGATCACCTTGCTGAAGACTTGGATCGATGAAGGCGCCAAGTTTGGAGACTGGAAGGGATCGCAGGAAGGTCGTCCAGCCACCACTGAGGCCGCCGAGGACAAGCCGCTCGAGCCGAAGATCAGCGTCTACGACACCTTAGCGAAGGGCATGGCACCACCCGCCGAGGACGCGATTAAGGCGGTCGATGATGCCGGTGGCAGAGTCACCGCTTTAGCTACCGGATTCCCGCTCGTCCGTGTCGACTTCATCGCGACAAAGGAAACTGCGGGAGACGAAGCCGTCGCAGCCTTGTCCAAGATTGCGCCGAACGTGGCCCAACTCGACCTTTCCAATACCAAGGTCGGAAGTGGTTCGCTGGAAACCATCGGCACCTTAAGCAATCTCGTCCTCCTCGACCTGCACAGCACGGAGATCAGCGACGAAAACCTCGACCAGCTCGCCGGCCTCAAGCAACTGCGTTACTTGAACCTCTATGACACTCAGGTCAGCGATGCCGGTCTCGATAATCTCAAAAAAGTCGCCAGCCTAGAAAAAGTCTATCTGTGGCAATCGAAGGCCAGCAAGAACGGCGCCGCTGGCCTGCAAAAGGCTCTGCCTAAGGCGAAAGTCAGCTTCAAATAGGGGGATTAGTGAACTTAGCGCCGCATCAGGCTCGGTTATAACGGAAGCTCAAGGTAGGGCGCGGATTTCCGGGCCGTCTGTTGCGTTAGGTTAATCGCAGTCGCGATACCCCTTGGAAATTAAGGTCCCCGGTGCGTAACTAACTAGTTATCAGGGAATCAAGGACTTCGGTCTGGTCCAGCCAGTCCCTAGCATGAGGTCTTTCGCGGAATTCGGTAGGCCTGCGGTGAACTAGCAGGAGGTCGGCACGCGCTGGGCTAGCTTCACTCCGTGGTCGATGGCGCCGCGCACAAAACCTAGGCATTCGACGGCTCCGGTCGGCTTGCCTGGAAGAGCGAGAACCAAGGAGCGATCGACGACGGCTCCGAGGCAACGGGAGAGGATGGCATTCTCGGTGATCTCCATCGAGCGCGCACGCATGACTTCGCCGAACCCAGGAACCTCGACCCGCAGGATACCGCGGATGGCATCTGGGGTGACATCACGCTCGGCAATACCAGTTCCGCCTGTGGTCAGGATCAAGCCACATCCCTGAGCTGCGAACGAGCGGATAGCCTGTTGGATTTGGTCCAAATCGTCCGGGACCACGGCTTCGGCACTTACGTTCCAGCCGTAACCTTTCGCTGCTTCGCGCAAAGCTGGGCCACCGTGGTCTTGGTATTCTCCAGCCGAGGCGCGATCGGAGACGGTGATGATTCCTACCTGATGGGACATGGATCGGTTGGTCGGTAGGGTTCTGATCTACGCAGGCAGATCCGTCTTGGTCTTATCAAGGAGCTGGGTCTCACCGATCCGGATGTCCTTGTCGATTCCTTTGCACATGTCGTAGATCGTCAGAGCGGCAACCGCGACTCCGGTCAGGGCCTCCATCTCGACACCGGTTTGTGCGACTGTGCGAGTGGTGCAGGTGATCGTGATCACGCCGGACGTTTCCTCTAGGGCGAAATCGACGCCGATCTTGGAAAGGGGGAGGGGATGGCAGAGCGGAATCAGTTGGGAGCATTGTTTGGCCCCCTGAATACCGGCGACTCGTGCCACGGCGAGAACGTCGCCCTTCTTTACCGTTGCCTCGGTGATCGCGGCGAGCGTGGCCGGAGCCAAGTGGATACTGCCTTGAGCGACGGCTTCGCGCATCTGGGTGGGCTTGGCCGAAACATCGACCATTGCGGTCTCGCCGGAGGAACTGAGGTGGGTGAGTTGGGAATTGTCTGAGGCCATGGTCTTCTATTAGCCGCCGATGGCGATCATGTTGCGGCCTGGTTCGTAGTTGTCGCGGAAGCCATGGGTCTCGGGCTTTCTGCCGACGACTTCGCGGAAGAAGGCGACGATTTGCTCGTCGGTGCAGCCTCTGGGGTCTCGAAGTTGCTCGCGTAGATCGAATTCTAGGTGGCTCCCGAGGCACGGGCGGAGTTTGCCTTCAGAAGTCAGGCGGAGCTTGTTGCAAGTATCACAGAAGTGCAGGTCCGAAAGGGCGCTGATGAAGCCGACCAATTGCCCGGTTTCTGGCACCTCGTAGTAGCTGGCAGGTCCGTTGGTGCGAAAATCCGGTCGGGGCTTCATCTTGCCGGTGCGTAGTTCGAGAATCCGGCGCGCCAGTCCCGAGGCGAGAAATCGATCTTCCTCCAGCACATCGGCGTCGGTCACCGGCATCAGTTCGATGAAGCGAAGCAGGGCGTCTTCTTCTCGGGCGAAGTCGAGCAGTGCGCCGAGTTCCGCCTCTGATCGGTTCTTCATCAAGACCGAGTTGATCTTGACCCGCATCCCCTGAGCTCGGGCGGCGCGGATGCCGTCGATCGCACGATCCAGGAAGTCACGTCCGGTGGCTAGGCGGTAGCGGGTGGCATCTAGGCTATCGAGCGAGACATTGACCGACGAAACCCCGGCTTCGGCGAGGCTTTCGGCGAAGGTGGCACCAGTCGGAGAATCCGGGTCCTTTCGGGCGAGAAGCGTGCCATTGGACGAAACTCCGACCTCGTCGATGCCATCGAGGCTACAGAGCGACGCAAGCAGGGCGGTCACGCCTTTACGGGTCAAAGGTTCGCCGCCGGTGATCCGGAGCTTTTTCACCCCGAGTCCCGTGGCAACCCGGCAGACCCGGTGGATTTCCTCGTAACTAAGAATGTCCTCACGCGGAAGCCAGTCTTGGCCTTCGTCGGGCATGCAATAGACGCACCGCTCGTTGCAGCGATCCGTGACCGACACCCGCAGGTAGCTGATCAGGTGGCCGAAGGCGTCTTCCATCTGCTTGGATCCTTGTGGATTGAGGGACAAAATCAGTCTATCTATAAGGTGGATCGAACGAATTGCCTAGTTTTTCGTCTAAACTGGCAATGAGTTTCGACCTCTTTCCCAATATTCCTATGAAGCGCCCCACCTTCCTCCTCGCCGTTCTCCTGAAATTAACCCTTGGTCTTTTTGCCCTGACGCTCGCCAGCTGTGCCACCGGTGTAGAATCTCGAGTTTCCAAGCACACCGATGTTTACCAAGCATTGACGCCCGAGGACAAGCAACGGGTGACCGACGGCAAGATCGAGGAAGGCATGCATAAGGACGCCGTCTTTTTAGCCTGGGGGAGTCCGGCCAAGCGGACTCGGGGAAGTAAAGACGGTAGGGGTTATGAGAGCTGGATCTACAAGACATACGTCCCACAGATCTCCCATAACATTGGCTTTGGCCTCGGCTTCGGTGGTGGCTATTGCGACCCATTTTACGGCGGCTACGGCAGGGGATACCGCTCCTACAACGACTACAGCAGGCTTCATTACGGACCGTCCGTGCAATACGTTCCCCGCGCAGCAGCCATCGTTCACTTCGAGAGCGATATCGTCACTGGTTGGGAAACTCGCGACGGAGCGTAGGTTCAAGGCCGGCTCAAGGGCCTTTCCAGCCCGAACTGTTTCCACAGGTCTTCTGGCCGCACCCCCGACTCCCGCAAGCTGGCTAAAGACTCGGACCCACGGCGTTTCGCAAGGCGTTCTCCTTTATCATCCGAAATCAAACAATGGTGCTCGTAAATCGGTATGGAAAAGCCTAATAGATCTTGAAGCACCCGATGGATAGCGGTCGACTCGCGAATATCTTCCCCGCGCACAATGACGTTAACCCCCTGGTGGGCATCATCGACCACCGAAGCTAGGTGATAGCTGATTCCGATGTCCTTGCGGGCGATGACTTCGTCTCCTCGCAGATAGTCCCCGAGCTCGTGGTGAGAACCGTCGGTCTCGTCCCAGCCGTGAACCTTGCCGAGTTGTTGGAGACTTCGTTTCAAGTCCAGCCGGAGAGTATGAAGTTCGCCGTTCTGAATCCTCCGCTCGATTTCCTGCTTCGATAGCTCGCCACATCGCCCGCCGTAGACTGGCACTGGAGTATGCGGCGCAGACACCAAGGTCTCCAGCTCCTCGTTGATCTCACGCCGGCTACAAAAACAGGGATACAGCACGTCCCTCTGCCGAAGTTGGGCGATCGCATCCTCGTAAGCTGGCTTTCGGGCGGACTGTCGCAGGACTTCTCCGTCCCAGTCGATACCCAGCCACTGAAGGTCTTTATAAATGGCGGCTTCGAATTCGGGTTTCGAGCGTGGACCATCGATGTCCTCGATCCGTAGCAACAACTGCCCACCAGCAGATCGCGCCAACTGGAAGGCCAGCATGGCGGAAAAGGCGTGTCCTACATGGAGCAAGCCTGTCGGGCTGGGGGCGAACCGAGTGACTAGCTGCTTACCTCCGAGGTGTCTCTCAACCAATTCTCTAGAATCAATACCAATACCCATTGCAACTAGCGACGTATTTTCCCATGGCGGTGAGTCTTCGAACCAGCCACTCTATAAGTCATTATGCGCACTCTGGCCAATCAGGCGAAATTTCTCATCGCCATCGTCGCTATTCTCTGGGGGATCGAGGTAGTCGATTTTCTGATCCGCGCGTTCTCCACGAATTCGCTAGACCGCCTAGGTATTCGGCCTAGAAGGCTCGAAGGGCTATTAGGAATCCCTTGTGCGCCGTTTCTCCATGGCGGCTTCAAGCACCTCGCGGGAAATACCGTCCCACTTCTGGTGCTGTCCAGTATGGCCTTGGTCGCAGGCTCAATGTCCCACTATCTCCGGGCCGTGGGAATCATCATCCTTTGCGGTGGATTGGGGACCTGGCTGTTCGGCCAATCAAATTCACTACACGTGGGAGCGAGCGGGGTGGTATTCGGTCTAGCCGGCTATGTGTTCACTCGCGGGGTTGTTACGAGGAAGCCTCTGACCATAGCTCTATCTATTGCCGTTGCCATATTCTATGGAGGATTGGCGGCGAGTTTATTACGCTTTACTGTGGGGATTTCATGGACCGGCCACGCTTTTGGGCTGGTAGCCGGAGTCTTGGCCGCCACTACCTCTTCAAAAATAACCGCGAAAATGTCATGAATTTCTCTTGATTGCCTGTTCTTTCTCGCTAGAGATAAGCTCATAATCAATCATCGGGCTAACTCCCAATAACACTCATGAAAACATCAGTCATCGTCGGAATCAGTTTACTCGCGTTCGCCAGCGCCGCATTCGCTCAGAGAGGGCACCTAGGTTCCTCGGACACTAAGGAAGCTCGGAAAGCCATTGTAGGTGCTCTGAAGACCGGCGGCAGTTATGCATCCATCCAAGAGTCAGCTCGCGACCTTGCCAAGAAGGACGCTACCTTCGCTGCCCAGCTTTTCCGTGAGCTTCGCGAAGAAAAAGGCGGTAAGGTCTCCAAAGAAGATTACATCGATCTCTTCGTCGAGCTCCTCATCATCGCTAAAAGCGAGTTGAGCGGTTCCGAGCTTAGGAACGAACTTAACGAGTTTAGCGAACTTATCGACGCTTACTTCGGTGCTAGCTCGCCTACAAGTGCTTCGATTCGCAAGCGCCTCCGCTCAATCCTTGCCAGCGTCAAGAAGACCGGCGAGAAAGATGCTAAGAAGCTCAAAAAGCGCTATGCAAGTCGTGTTGCCGCAACTCGTAGTCTCGCCCGTATCGCCCGTGCAGCAGGAGGATTCTCCAGCGGCGGCGGTAATAATGGCTTCAACCCCGGCAATAATGGATTCAACCCAGGAAATAACAACGGCGGGAATAACAACGGTGGGAATAACAACGGTGGGAACAACAACGGCGGGAACAACAATGGCGGGATCAACAACGGCGGTAATAACAACGGCGGAAACATCGTTTCGCCTGATGGAAGTTAGTCATTAATCACCGTTCGTTTAAGCGAACTCTCAACAGCCTCTCCGTGTAAGCGGAGAGGCTTTTTTGTACCGTGTCGGGCGCTCCAAGCTCAAAGAGGTGAATTCTGGAGAAGGGCTCTGGTCATTCCTCATTCTCGGGTAACCCATCAAAGTATCGTGAAGAAATCAGTCTACTCGCGTTCGCCAGCGGCGTATTCGCCAGGGGAGACGAGGGCTCTTCGGCCATCAAGGAAGCCCGGAAAGTCATTTTGGCGCTCTGAAGTCGGGTGATAGCTAGCTTATGATTTCATTAAGAATTCTGCTCGCGACCTCACTAAGAAGGACGCTTCTTTCGCCGCTCAGCTTTTCCACGAAACCCGCGAGGCAAAAAGCGGCAAGATCGCATGTGAAGACTAGATCGACCTCTTCGTTGACCTTCTCATCATTGCCAAGAGCGAGTTAAGTGGTGCTGAACTGGAAAACGAACTCAAGGAGTTCGGTGAACTGACCGATGCCTTTTTCCGGAAACGGTGACGATTGCGAGAGCGCTTCGATTTGCAAGCGTCTCCGTTCGATCCTCGCAAGCATCAAGACGACTGGTGAAAAGAATCAAGGCAAACTAAAAAGCGCTACGCAAGCCGCGTCACTACCACTCGTAGCCTCGCTCGCCTCGCTCGCCTCGCTCGTGCGGCAACCCGAAGAGGCATTCTCCCGAAGGAGCCAGTTTCGCGGTTAGAGTGGAGTAGAGACCGATAGTCGTAGGGCTGAAGTTGGAAATAGTTTGAAGATCCGGCTGGAATTTCCGTTGATAGTGGAGGCCAGGATTCCATTATGACAGCCAAGCGTCCCAGATTTCATACTCGTTCTCTCGTCATCCTCTCGGTCCTAGCTTTGGGTGCCGTTCTTCCGTCACAGGCTGAGCAGTGGCCCAACTGGCGGGGGCCAAGTCACGACGGTTCATCTCCCGAATTAGGATTGCCGACGACCTTTTCAAAGACTGAGAACGTCGCTTGGGGCGTGGAGCTGAAAGGCCAGGGGGCATCGACTCCCGTAGTCTGGGACGATCAAGTCTTCATCACTTCGGCTATTCCTGGGGACAGCCCGACAGCAGACGGTTTGCTGTCGATGCAATGCTTTGATCGGGAGTCTGGGAATCTTCTCTGGGAGGACCAGATCTCTGGACGGACCACGCTCGACAACCGTAGCAATACGGCTTCGCCTTCTCCAGCCACCGATGGAACCCGTGTGGTATTCTTTTTCGGAACTGGCGACCTTCTTTCCTACTCGATGGACGGGAAGCGTCAGTGGCATGAGAAATTAACTGCGGACGACTACTACTTCTCCTTCCTCTGGACCTTCTCTTCTAGCCCACTGCTCCTCGATGAAAAGATCTACCTGCCGATTCTGCAACGCGACAAGAGATTTAGCCAGAATGACCTGCAACGTGGTGAGCCGGGCAAGGAAGACAACGACTCCTACCTGCTTTGCCTCGATGCCGCGAATGGCAAGGAGTTGTGGCGCGAGAATCGCCCCTCTGAAGCGGTGGCGGAGTCACTTGAGGCATTCGGTACCGTCGTTCCCCACGAGGTGGACGGGAAGAACCAGTTGCTGATCGCGGGTGGGGACTGTCTGACCGGACACGACGCTTCGACCGGTAAGGAACTCTGGCGTTGGGGAACCTGGAACCCCGATCGTATTGGTCACTGGCGGCTTGTCCCAACTCCTTGTGCCGGTGCAGGTAAAGTCGTTATTCCTGCGCCGAAGAAAGCTCCCGTTTACGCCATTAGTCTCGGCGGTAGCGGCGACCTCGGAGAAGACTGGCTTGCTTGGACCTCAGATCCAGATGAGGCCAGTAGCGATGTCTCCTCAGCCCTGTTGTACCAAGGGCGCTACTACCTCGTCGATGGTGACCGACGCACCAAGGCGCTGGTTTGCCTCGATCCAGAGACTGGCAAGGCCCTGTGGCGGGGAGAACTGGAGACCAAATCGAAGATGGAAGCGGCGGCTACCGGAGCCGACGGCAAGATCTATATGGTCGATCACGGCGGCAAGGTGTTCGTCGCTTCGGCTGACGGGAACGAATTTAAACTTCTCCACCAAGTCGAGATGGGAGAGAAGGGCGATGAGCCTGCTCGATCTCCGATTGTCGTTTCTCAGGGAAGTCTGTTTCTCCGCATTGGGGCGAAGCTCTACCGGATCGGTTCCTAGATCTAGGCTCGAGCCTTTATGCTAGGGAGCCCATGGCTTCACCCATCTTCGCGTAGACCTCGAGTTGTCTAGGACCTTGCTCGCTGAGGTCATCAGCGAGTTGGATGGCGCCTCGTTGGAAGAGGGTAATCGTCGAAGATCCGCCGAATTCGAAGTAGCCCTTCTCGGCACCTTTGCTGACCGTCTTGCCAGGCTGGAAGGTGTGTTGGATGCTCCCTACGCAGGTGGCTCCGACTTCGATGGTGGCGACTTTTCCGAGCGAGTCGGACTCGATCAGGCAGAGTGTGCGGGTATTTTCCCATAGGTAGCCAAGGCGGCGACGCAGGGCGAGGGGGGACACCGAGTAGAGGTGGCCTTCGATTCTGCGTGCTTCGCCGGGAATCCCCTCGACGGGGAAATGGAAGCGGTGGTAGTCAACTGGGCAGAGTCTGGACAAAACAAGGGTACCACCTTCGAAGTCGCGTGCGAGGTTGGTGTCGTCGAGGAGTTTCGCTAGTTCGAAGCGCTGGCCTTTGACGAAGAATCCCTGTTCCTTGCCTAGTTCCGGAATGGCCAGGTGTCTGCCGTCGGCGGGGAAGACCACGGTTGCTGGGTCGCTATCGATCGGCCGGGCCTCGGGCTTGAGCTTGCGCGAGAAGAAGGCGTTGAAGCTGGTAAATGACTCCGGCGGCTCGAGAAAGTCGGACTTGTCCAAGCCGAACTCCTCAAGGAACGGGGCGATCCGGGTGGCGCTGGGGGGCTGGTTCATACGCCAGCCGTAGAACTTGGAAAAAGCCGCCCTCCGCGCGATGGCCCAGACAGTGGCTCGGCCGAGGGGATTAGCATAGGCCCAGCGGAGAAAGGACTCACCGTAGATCTCTTCTTCCTCGACTTCTCCTGTCGATCGATTGAGGAATCGGATCGGGGTATCGGCTGAATCGACCATGGGGGAAGAAAGAGAGCGCCCTAGAGTGGGCAAGGCAAAAGAGCGCTCGGATGCCGGATTCGCTTCCCACGGAGCGCTTACTTTGCTACATTTGTGGCCTTGTGAAGGAATTCGCTTATATCCACGAAGAAGGCCACATCCCGGAAGGGCTGGAAGGCATCCCGTTTCTTCAATCGTTCGGCGAGGGGCATATAGATGATCTTCTCAGCTCCGCAGCGCTTCTAGACTGCGATCCAGACGATCACATCATCCAGGAGGGCGAGTCGGAAAGCCGAATCTATATTCTGATGTCGGGTGAAGTCCGGGTGGAGAAGAAAGGTGAGTTAATTGCCACTCTAGATCGACAAGGAGCAATCTTTGGCGAGCTAGCTGCCATTGATGACGATGAGCGATCTGCATCAGTGGTGGCGAATACGAAAGTGATCTGCCTTGCGATCGATCAGAAATTTCTTCGAGACATCAAGCCGCCTCAGGAAGATCCAGCTTTCTATGCAGCTCTCTACAAAGCGATTGCGAAGATTACTGCGGATCGTCTTAAAGCAGCCTCAATCGAGATCGCGAATCTTGAGCATGAGCTCCAACAGCTCAAGTCCCAGGCTGGCGTCAGCTAGTCTTTCAGAATTTTCGGGCAAAATTCGCCTCTTCAGGGTGCCTTGCTCATTGAAAAGTTACTATGGTCGAGGCAAACTGACGGACTATGGCAAAACAGGCTCTCGGAAAAGGACTCGGTGCGCTCATCGGGGGAGGAGGGCCAGGAAATAAGGCGCCAACTGGAGGATCCGCCATGGGCAAACCTTTGGCTGGAGATGCTGTGCATGAGGTCCCGATTGAGCAGGTCGTGGCTAGTCCGATGCAACCACGCACCGAGTTTGCTGATGAGCATCTCGATGAGCTAGTCGAGTCGATTCGGGAAAAGGGGATCATTCAGCCTCTGATCGTTCGCCTTGTTCATGGTGAATACGAGCTCATCGCTGGTGAGCGCCGCTGGCGGGCGTCCCAGAAACTCGGTCTAAGTAAGGTCAAGGTGATTATCCGCGAGGCTTCCGACCAGGAAGTGCTCGAGATGGCTCTCATTGAGAACCTTCAGAGGGAGGATCTAAGCCCCATTGAAGAGGCACGGGCCTATGCGCGATTGGCCAAGGACTTCTCGATGAAGCAGGAGGATATTGCCGCCCGGGTCGGTAAGAACCGCTCGACTGTAGCCAATGCGATTCGTCTACTGGATCTCGGCAAAGATGTTCTTCGCATGGTCGAGGCTGGTGACATTTCCGTTGGTCACGCCAAGATTATTCTCGGTGTCGAGGGCGGTAAGAAGGCCCAACGCGCTGCTGCTGACGAGGTTGTGGCGAAGAAGCTCAGCGTTCGGGCCTTTGAGAAATACGCTCAGTCACTGCACAAAAAAGAAGAGAAGCCTGCCGCACGCGTGGCGGACGTTGATCCGGCATTTCAAGCCGCACTCGAGCACGTGGAGTCGCGACTTCGCCAGCACTTCGGAACTAAGGTCAAGGTCAGCCACACACCAAAACGTGGCAAGATTGAGATCGAGTATTACGGAACCGAAGATCTCAACCGTATCCTCAGCTCTGCCGGTCTCGATGATGAGATGGGCATGGAATAGGCTGAATTGGACGGCCCTCAACTCCATTATTGGCATGATCCGCAACTACTTCTCTTTTCTCTTGGTGCTCTCTTCAGCATTCCTTCTCGGATGTGATGGAGGCAAGAATGCGGTGGTCGCCTTTGATCCTGCCACGGCGGTGTATCAGGAATTTTCTGGGGAGAAGGCTCTCGCCGAGGTGAAGAAGTTCGTCGATGCCGGTCCCCATCCGGCGGGAACTGAGGCATCGAAAGCCTATATTCTTCACATGGAGGAGACACTCAAGGGGCACGGCTGGGAGACTCAACGCCAGGTCTTCACTGATCCGACACCGCTAGGGGATATCGAGTTTACCAACCTCCGCGCTCGCTTCCCGGCGAAGGCTGGCAAGCCGGTGGATTGGGAGCAGGGCGGCCATGTTTTACTATGTTCCCACTTCGACACCAAGTATTATCCCTTCATCAACTTTGTCGGCGCCAACGATGGAGGCTCTAGCACCGGTGCCTTGCTTGAGGCCGCCCGATGCCTAGCGCTGAACCCGGCCACGGCGTCGCAGATCGAGTTGGTTTTTTTCGATGGCGAGGAGGCCTACGTTGAATTCACTGCTACCGACGGGCTCTATGGTAGCCGTCACTACACCGGAAAATTGCGGAGGATTCCGAAGACCCAGTGGCCGCGGGCCATGGTATTATTCGATCTGATTGGTGACCAAGATCTGGCGATCCGAGTTCCACCAAATGGTTCCCAAGAGCTTCTGGGCCACCTGTTTAGTGCCGCCAAGGAATTGGGCACCCGCAGCTCCTTCGGTACAGCCCGGCATCCGATCACCGATGATCACGAGCCGTTCAACCACCTACGGATTCCTGCGATCGATATCATCGACCTCGACTACCCGCATTGGCATAAGGAATCGGATACGTTCGACAAGATTAGTGCGCAGAACATCGAGATCGTCGCCAAGACGACCTTGCTGATGATCGAGAAGTTCCTGCTCAGCCAGCCAGCTCCAGTGGCGAAGTGAGGGGCTAGATCGCTATCCTAGCCCAGCGTGCACGGTAGATGGATCGGCCCATGCCGAGCCATTGACGCTCGAAGTCGGTTTCTGGATAGGGCTCGACTTCGCCTTGCTCCCAGCTCAGCGGTTCAGCCCAAGGCTGGCCTTTGAGTGCCTCCAAAGCTTCCTCGAAGTAGTCCTCTTGGTCCGTCTTGAGAAGGAACTCTCCGCCGGGAATCAGAATCCGTTCGAGGCCGCCAAGGAACTCCTGGCTCCGGAGAATCCGATTCTTGTGGTGCTTCTTCTTCGGCCACGGGTCAGGGCAGAGCAGGTGCAACCGACTGACCGAGTTCGCGGGCAGAAGCCAGCCAACGACATAAATACTATCTAGGCGGAGGATACGGGCGTTGTCGCGGCCTTCTCGTTGAAGGTCTTGGCGGACCTTGTGTACTCGGCCCTTCACTCGCTCGACAGCGAGAAAATCTCGGTCGGGGAGGAGTTCGGAAACCTTCAGGAGGAAGCCGCCATCACCGCATCCGAGATCTACCTCGAACGGGCGCTCGGTACTTGAGTGCGGAAAGATATCCTCCCGGCGAAGTTCGCGGAAGTAGTCATTGGGGACAAGCTCGGTCTCGTGCGTCATCGGTGGCGAAGGCGATAATATCTCGTTCGGGCACGCTGTCCACTTCGGCATGGCACGAAAAGGGGCAACGGAGTTTCCCCCGCTGTCCGTTCAACTAGAGTAAAGCGACTAACGGTGGCGACTAATAGAAGACTCATCGCGTCGGCGAGAAGAAGCATTGGCCCACGGGGGGGGCTCAGGAATAGGACGCCGTCGAAGGTGAAGGAAATTTAGGAGAAATTGGCAAGATTGTATGAACTCAAAGCTCTCACCGTCGAGTCGAGGCCCAGTCGGCTACCTCGGGGGGGCGCTCGAATTTGTAGGATCTACTGTCTGCCGTCGAAGGCGACACCGACGGCTTCGACCCATTCAACTTGGCTTTCCTCGACTCGCTCCAGGCCAACGCCTGTGATTCCAGCCAATCCACCCGACCAGCGCCGACTGGGTCGAGATCGACGCTTCCCTATGTGCCCGGTAGACCCTACGCCACTAGGGACTTCGTCACGGTGAATGGCTATTACGGATCGGACGGCAGCCAAGCCACCGCCTTGGTTGAATTCCAGAACTTCGTCGTCAAGTGCGATGCCCACCCAACCAAGACTGCAACAGGCGCAACTCTTAGCCTAATCGATTCGGTCTTTTCAAGGACTCGCAAGCCCTGTCGAGTTAAAGTGTAGTAGCGTTCGCATTCGTCCGTTTTCCGGCTCCGGCTATTGGCCTAAACGCCCAGCCAAAGAAGCGCTGATTTAGACTGAAGTTGTAGAGCCCCATTCGCGCCGAGCCCAGTCCCCACTTGGCGTAGCCATCAATTTCACTCATAATTACACCTATAATGTAGCCATGTAAATATAGGTTTAATCGCTTGTTTCTAGGTTGAT
>Ga0209186_1000418_pt1 | contig 34899 bp, 34 predicted proteins | sample SidtaG_FD_187426 | JGI IMG/M metagenome (GOLD analysis project Ga0209186, IMG submission 187426) | Marine algal microbial communities from Sidmouth, United Kingdom - Sidmouth_Male2 metaG (SPAdes) (version 2) | ecosystem: Host-associated > Algae > Red algae > Unclassified | place: Sidmouth...
ATACCATGTTCAAGCACAAGTTTAGTGGCCTGTTTTTTAAATTCAATAGTATACGTTTTGCTCATATGGACTCCTTATAACACATAGTGTTAGTTTTTCAGTGTGTCCACTTTTTAGAGCCAGTCCATATATAGAAGATCAAGAACCTGATATTTTCCAGACGCTTATGGAAACTCACAAGCTTGGCAGCTATGACCTTGGGGATCTTTTTGAATCTATTAGGATAACCGAATTAACCCACCTTTACCTTGAAACTCTATTGCATTATGCACACCATACGGTTTGGGACTTTGATCTTTTTGAACAACACAGTTGTGCTATTGAAGCACTTGGTGCACATGTTTATCGTACAAAAGATAAAAACACCTACTCATTTCTCTATCAGCAAGCTCAAGCAAGTGTTAGACAAGCATTAATAAATTCAAATGATCAAGAGAATAAAGATGATCACCTGTTCAGAGCAGCCTGCTATATTAAAGCCATATTTTTTTCTCTTGAGGGACGTAAAAGCTACACACGACCGCGTTTAAAGTTTCTAGACCTAAACTTTATCCTCAATAAAATTCCTAATAAGCTCCCAATTTAATGTTATGTCAAAAAGAATAATCCTTCATCACAAGATCCGTAAGTCTCTTTTGAACTCCTGGACACTGCAAGCCTGCGATTGATCTTTAAATCACCAGACATTAAGTGGCTTTTTCCCCATTTATTGTTTATTGACAGAAAGATTTGCTTGATCAATTTCCCTTGGAGATCTATGTTCTGGATGGTTTGAGCATTAATCGCTCATCTGCCTATAGACCTTAAAAAATCACACAAGGAGAATACATGTCATATACTTTACCCGCACTGCCCTACAACGACAATGCATTAGACCCTGTCATTAGCTCGAACACCATGAGCTTTCATTATGGCAAACATCACCAGGGATATGTCAATAAGTACAACAAAGCTATTGAAGGCACTCCGTTTGCAGATATGCCTCTGGAAGATGCGATCAAGAAAACGGCAGCAGACGCCTCACAAAAAGGCATCTTTAATAACGCAGCCCAAATCTACAATCATACATTCTACTGGCACTCTATGACACCCCAAGGTGGTGGTGAGCCTACTGGTAAAATCGCTGATCTGATCAAAGATACTTGGGGAGACTATGCCAGCTTTAAGACTGAATTTGCACAAAAGGCTGGAACATTATTTGGCTCGGGCTGGACATGGCTTGTTCAAGATGGAAGCAAATTGGCCATCACCCAAACCCAAAATGCTGATACGCCCATCACCACAAGTCAAAAGCCCTTGATCACATTAGACGTTTGGGAACATGCTTACTACCTGGATTACCAAAACAAGCGCCCTGACTACATCAATGCATTTTTGGATAAGTTGATCAACTGGGAATTTGCAAACAAGAACCTATAAAGCACATACAAACATTTGATATGGCTGTAAAGAAGGCTTGGGGGACTTCCCTCAAGCCTTCTTTTATTTTAGGGAAAGCTCTGTGTATATGGGCAAGTGATCTGAAGCCCCTTCACCGGTTCGAAACTGAAACGACTTGGGATGCCCCTTAGCGTTGACCATCCAACTGTCTTTAATGACGCTTACGCTTTGCACATGACATGAGGATGAGACCAAGATCATATCTAAAAATGACCATTCTTTTTTGGGGGGATAGTAATACGTTCCTTTGCAGCCTTGACAAGACTCATGAACTACTTCCCAGTCAGACTTTACAAATCGTTTGATCATGTTTTGTTTGCGATCTTCCTCTTTAGGAACATTGAAATCTCCTGCCGCTATTTTATAATCAGTTTGAGATGCCCGGGCTATGTCATTCAAATATTCAAAAGCTTGTATGCGATATGTGTACGAGTGGTATGGAGCAGGGAAATGATTGGCATATACCGTTAAACTCTTCCCGTCAGGGAGTTTCAATGGCACTTCTAGAATGCCTCTTGTGTCTTCTTTTTTTTTCTTATTCATCTGTTTGAATGGGATAAAATGCAGCTTTGGTTTTCCTGACATCGAAAAGCGAGACAAAACTGCAACATCAATACCTCGAATGTCTTTTCCTTCCATAAGTACTTTTGTTTGATAACCGGCCTTTTTTAAATATTTATCTGCAAACTGATTCAGAATATTTTTATTTTCAACCTCTTGAAGAATCAAAATATCTGGACCCTCAGAGTTTGCTTCAAATACGACCCTGGCCAATTGGTCCATTTTTTGATGGACTACTCCTTCGTTCCAATCCAGGTACAAGCATTCATCACGCCACTGTTTACGGCTTATTTTTTGACATGCTTTGACATGCTTTGGGTTGTTCTTCTGATCGAAGGCCAAATAGGTTTCATCCTTCTTTCTGGGATCATCCAGGCTGTCAAAAAGGTTCTCTACATTATACGTCATGACTGAAACCTTACCCGCAAGATGGGGCTGTGCTGAAGACACGATGTTTATGGTTTTATCTTTCTGAAAATCTAGGTCAGTCTGAGATTTCAGTGCTATAATAAGCACAGCTATCAAAGGGAGGCCCATGAGTATCGTCATCAGTATTTTGTTTTTTTTCACATTATTCACCATTTTAACCTTTTTCCTCCACGTCGGCATTGCCTGGTTTGGCAGCTGGCTTGCCTTTTTAACACTTTGGGCTGTAAGCTGCGGTACTGGTTTTGGTTTTTACGTGTGTCTTGCCGTTGCTGCAATATTTTCTGCGCTTTTCTTTTTGCCCCCTCTGCGGCGGATGCTCGTCACTCCTTTTGTCTTTAAGCTGGCCAAAGGCATGTTGCCGACCATTGGTGAAACTGAGCGTATCGCGCTTGAAGCTGGAACAGTGTGGTGGGACAAAGAGCTCTTTAGTGGCAAACCCAATTGGGGCAAAATGCTCTCATTCAAGGAGAAAGAACTCACAGACGACGAACTTGCATTTCTCGATGGCCCCGTCGAAACACTCTGCAACATGATCAGTGATTGGGACGTATCTCAAAATTGGGACCTTCCTGAAGAAGCGTGGGATTATATTAAGAAAGAAAAATTCTTTGGCATGATCATCCCCAAAAACTACGGTGGGCTGGGCTTTGGTGCACGTGCTCACTCCGAAGTTGTATCCAAATTAGCGAGTCGTTCTACAGCAACTGCCGTGACGGTCATGGTCCCCAACTCTTTGGGGCCAGCTGAACTTTTATTACACTATGGTACGCAGGAACAAAAAGACCATTATCTTCCCCGCTTGGCTTCAGGCAAAGACATTCCTTGTTTTGGATTAACTGAGCCAACAGCGGGTAGCGATGCAGGTGCCTTGAAAAGCTTTGGTGTAGTGTGCAAACGCACCTTCGAAGGCAAGGAGACATTGGGCATTCTGCTGAACTGGGAAAAGCGTTGGATCACCCTCTCTCCCATTGCGACTGTCTTGGGGCTGGCATTTGTCTTAAAAGACCCTGAAGGACTTTTGGGAAAAACAAAAGACTTAGGTATCACATGCGCTTTGGTTCCTACCAATTTGCAAGGTGTCAAAACTGGCACGCGTCACAATCCATTACATAGCTCGTTTCATAACGGCCCGACTTGGGGCATTGATGTGTTTATACCGCTGGACTATATTATCGGAGGTCAAGCCATGGTAGGTCAAGGCTGGCGCATGCTTATGGAAAGTTTGGCCGCAGGTCGATCTATTTCTTTACCTGCCCTTAGTGCGGGCAACTCCAAGCTCTCGCTGCGTACTACATACCAATATGGTCATGTTCGCCAGCAATTTAATTTGCCCATCATCAAGTTTGAAGGGGTTGAAGAAAAACTTTCTAACATCACAGCCCTTACTTACATTATTGAAGCTGCCAGAACGCTTACTGCAGGCGCTGTAGATGCTGGTGAGCAGCCATCTGTTGTTTCTGCGATCATGAAAGCCTATACTACCGAACTTGGGCGTAACGTGATCAACGATGCCATGGATATACGCGCAGGAGCAGCCATATCTTTGGGCCCAAAAAATATTTTGGGTAATGTATATACGTCCATGCCCATCAGCATCACGGTTGAAGGGGCAAACATTTTAACACGCACATTGATTATTTACGGCCAAGGTGCCATTCGTTGCCACCCTCACATACAAGATGAGATCAAAGCCATTGGCGAAAACCATCTCAAAAACTTTGATCGCGCTTTCTTCAAACATATTGCCTTCACGCTTCAAAACAAAGTACGTGCATGGCTCTTAGCACTCACCCACGGATACTTGGCTAGAACGCCTTCCACCCATGGCATGCAAAGATACCTCCAACATCTTTCCCGGTTTAGCGCTTCTTTTTCTTTTCTATCTGATGTTTGCATGGGCTTGCTCGGGGGAGCACTCAAACGGAAAGAAAAACTCAGCGGACGTTTGGCAGACATTTTGTCTTGGATGTATTTAACCACGGCAGTCATCAAAAAATATGAAGATGATGGAGCTGATCCCACGCAAAAACCCATCGTTGACTATGCTGCCACGCTTGGGCTCTACCATATACAAGAAGCTTTTCTAGGTGTGTTGGATAACCTCCCCTCTTCAATGATAGGTTGGTCTCTCAAGCGTTTGCTCTTTCCATGGGGGCGATTGTTCCATAAGCCAACAGATCACTTGGGACATAAAGTGGTTAAGTCACTCGGACAAAACGACAACTTCAACAAACTCACTCAAGGCATCTTCCTCCCCTCTCATCAGGATGAAGGTTTGGGACTCATTGAAAAAACATTTCAACATATTCTAGATTGCATGCCACTTGATCAAAAAATCAAAAAAGCTTTAAAGGAAAACATCATTACAAAAGAGCCAAACCTTTTTGAACAGGCCCTCGAGAAGCGTGTCATATCTGAAGTTGAGCATGCTAAGCTTAAAGAACGCGAAGCTTTAAAACTTCAAGCTATAGAGGTTGATGATTTCAAAGATGGCACTTTTGCCAAAAAGTAATTTAAAGATCCTGTCCAGAAGTCCATTGTTGGATCTGGTCAATCACCCATTGGGGATCGTCCGTTGTTAAGTCGTGGCCTGCTTGCGGGTGAAGTTTAAATGGTGCGCCCAAATATTTGGCAATATTGAGGCTGCATTCACTGCTGACGAATCGATCTTGAAGCGAAGCCAGAAGCAGTACTTTTGCATTGGGAGTTTTGCGATACTTAAACCGGCTGCCGGCCAATATTTGATTTAAAAAAGTTTTTTTCGAGACAGGATGTTTTTTTTGGATCTCTACCCACTGTTCAATAACAGATCGATCACGGTGTATGTTAGTTGTTAAATCAAAAATGATTTTTTCACGCTCTAAAATATCCGTATAATCTACAAAAGCACGTGTCATCTTTGATACATTTTGAATTTGGAGCCGATGAAACCAAGGTGAAACATTTGCAAAGCTGGTGTTGACAAACACGGCATGATTAATACGCCGAGGGTACTGTTGCAATATGGCAGCGCTGACCATCGCGCCCAACGAATGCCCAATAATTGAAAACTTTTGTAAACCTCTCTCTACAATTTGATCAAATACATGGTGTGATATTCTTTCGATTGAGTTCGGAGATACATCCTTGTGGAAAAGCCCCACGCCCGGAAAATCAAACGTGTGAGCTTTAACACCCATCTGACGTTCAAAGTTTTCAATAAAATCTCCCCAATGAAGCTGTTCGCGCGTCAGACCACGCAGTAAAACCCAATTTTGTGACATGGCTTGTGCCCTCTAGCAAAAAAATATTAATAACCTAAGCGTGATACTTACGCCGTAATCATAGCACCACTTATCACAAAAAATCAACCCCACCCCCTATAATAAGGGCTGTACTTTGAAATGCGATTGATCTAAACCATCATTTAATGGATCAAAGACAGGTCAAAATTTGTGACTTTCAAGACCGCTGGGCCCTAGATTTTGCACGCATCAATCAAGCATGGATTGAGAAGAATTTTGGTATGGAGTCGCTTGACAAGCTTATTTTGAGCAACCCCAGGCAAGAAATTTTGGAAAAAGGTGGATTTATACTTTTTGCATTGGATCAATTCGAAGTCATTGGAACATGTGCCCTAAAGCCTTGCCCGAGCAAAGGGTATGATTTTGAACTCACCAAAATGGGGGTTGACGAGAATGCCCGCCGGAAAGGCATTGAAAAGCGACTGGCTCTTGCTGCACTGGAAAAAGCCAGGGCAAATGGCGCAAAAACGGTTTATCTTGAAACTAACAAAGTTTTAAAGCCCGCCATTGAACTTTACAAAAAGCTCGGGTTTACTGCCCTGCCTCAAAAGACCACGTTGTATCAAAGATGTAACCTTCAAATGGTCTTGAACCTAGAGTCGCAACAATGATCAAGCGCTTTGTCCAAAAAGCCTTAGGCGTTGATCAAATGCTCAAAGACTACCAAAGCATCACACCTCATGAGGATCTACAGCATAGCCTCAAGAACATGCTTGATTATTACAATGTAAGCGTTGACGTGATTGCAGATCACTTGGAGCGCATCTCTTCTTCAGGTCCAACTGTTGTCGTAGCCAACCATCCCTTTGGGTGTATCGAAGGCCTTATCCTACCGTACCTTCTGCTTTCGGTTCGCAAGGATGTTAAGCTATTGGTCAACCCAGTCCTCAAGACATTTGATCGGCTAGACCCGTTGTTTCTGTATGTTGAACCCTATGCAACCCCACAAGCCCAAAGCTTTAACATCAGCGCAACCAAAAAAGCTTACCAATGGCTTAAAGATGGTGGGATGTTGGTACTTTTCCCTGCAGGAACTGTCTCTCATATTACTTGGAACCGGTGGACAGTGCGAGATCCTATGTGGCAAAATTCATTTGTTCGTATGATTAGAAAAACCAATGCGAGTGTCACGCCAATGTTTGTCCACGGCAGAAATAGCGCTTTGTTTCAACTTCTGGGATTGATCCATTCAAGGCTTCGAACCGCCTGGCTTGCCAAAGAGTTCTTAAAAAAAAGAAATCAAAAAATTCGTATTTCTATCGGAAAAGAAATTTTACACAAAAAAATACCATTTGAACTAGAAGATCAAGAAATTGCATCGTATATGCGGTTTCGCACCTATATGTTAGCGAATGGTCCGACTAAAAAATCACTTACTTCAACAGTTAGAAACTTTGTTTTTCCTATAAAAAAATCCAAACCTATTGCACCGCATGGCGGAACCAAAGCATTGGTTCAAGAGCTCGCCTCTCTGCCTGATAAAAACCTTCTTGAGGAAACCAAGCAGTTCTCAGTTTATTTTGCTCAGGCTTCGCAAATTCCTTTTATGCTTGAGGAGATAGGCCGGCTTCGAGAAAAAACTTTTCGCTGCGTTGGAGAAGGCACAGGAGAGACCAAAGACCTGGATAACTTTGATGCCTACTACATGCACCTATTTGCATGGAACAAGCAACACCAAGAAATCGTGGGAGCCTATAGGGTAGGTCTTTCAGATGTGATTTTAAAAGAAAAAGGGATTTTTGGGTTGTATACCCGCTCACTTTTTAAGTTTGATGAAAGTTTTATGGAGAACCTTAACCCTTGTCTTGAATTAGGCAGATCCTTTATTCGTCCTAAATATCAAAAAAACTATGCTTCATTGCTCATGCTTTGGCGAGGCATCGCCAAGTTTGTGGCCAAGCACCCAAGGTACTCTAAACTTTTTGGAACGGTAAGCATCTCAAACAACTACTCAAATGTTTCACAACACTTGATTATGAATTTTGTTAAGAGGCATACATTTGATGAGACACTTTCAAAACTTGTGCACCCTATCTTGCCACCAAAGAAAAAAATAAATTTTGAAGATATTGACGAACCCCTTTTGGACGCTTTTATTAAAGAAATTGATGATGTATCAGACATGATTTCTGATTATGAAGTTTCGGATCAGGGTGTTCCTATTCTACTGAAACATTATTTAAAACTGGGTGGGAAAATCGTAGGTTTTAATATAGATCCAGAATTTCAAAACTGCATTGATGGACTTATTTTTGTAGACCTACTCAAGACACAGCCCCGAACCCTTCAGTTTTATATGAATAAGGAAGGTTTTCAGCAGTTCCAAACCTATCATGGACAATCTAAGTAGGCGCTGACGTTTGATTTTGTTAACATACTAAGTTTTTTACAAAAGCCTCTCAATTAGATACGCAATCATACATGGGAACCATGTATGATTCTAGCCGGATTTCAACTGAACCTGCTTTTCACCAACCAGAATTTTCCCTCTCAAGCCTTGGTAGACGCTTGCTTGCGTACTTTGTTGATGGGATTATTTTTGGCGTTTTGATTCTGATTCTTATTTTTTTATGCAGCCCTATGGTCGGCCTTTTTCCAGCCAATATCATGGGAAAGGCCCTCTTTCTTATATTTGGGTTTGGCCTTTTTCTAACAGGATTTTTTTATGAATGGATCTTAAATGCGTGGTTTCATGCCACACCTGGAAAGTTACTATGTGGCATGGTGCTCCAAAGCACATCCCCACATCGGGGCATAGATTTGGGAAATATGTTTTACCGTGCGCTAGCCAAAGCTGTATTTTTTATTCGGTATGTCCCGGTGGTAGGCGCTGCTGCTGTGCTCATCGACATAGCTTCCTTTTTGATGGTAGGCATCACAGATACCAAGCAAGCCATCCACGACCGACTCGCGCAGACCAAGGTTACGGATACCAGGAATATGGGCTTTTTAGAGGGGCTTTTAATTTCATTTTCTATGCTTGTTTTACTTGGGTCTATGGGGGCTTTTATGCGGCGACACCCCCAGCCTTTTGCAACATATGTTACATCTGCTGATCGTGTATTTGATATTCAGGATTCAGAGTGGTTTAAAAACAAAACACTTACCACCCCCAAACAAAATACTGACCCAAAAGAGATCGAAGATGTCTCTTCGTCATTCGAAGCCCTTGATCTTGAAAAACTGCAATTTGTAAACTTTGACATGTACCGGGAAGCATTTGACCAAGTCACTTTGCCTCCTACACATATCAATTCCAACGAAATATTTAAGCTCAAACCTGCACATATTCATATGGAGCGTGAAGGATTAGACCTGAACCTGAATATCTATATGCCTGTTATTGCCAATGCCATGGCCTATGAGAAAAGCACGCAACTTAAAATTAAACCTATTTATTCAAAGCAAGAACCCGAGACTAGCTTGATGGCCACGCCTATGAAGTGGAAGACCTCTGAAGACTTTCTTCATGGACAATCGAAAATCACTCAAGAAGATAGAGCCATTCGCACACTCGATTTTGAACTCAAGCTCAAGCTCCCTAAAAATATCAAACGTATCGATGTGGTTTCTAACCAAATTCAGCCTGAGTACCATCACGCAGGAAGCAGATACTCAAGCATTGTATTTGATGGCCATCAGGTCAAACTCAACTTCAATGGGGTTTATGATCATTTTCTGGGGCTGATGGCCTATGACAAGCAGGGAGACAGAGTCATGGTGACCCAGCAAACGTTTAAGCAAGAAAATGGGCTAAATCATCGCGCTCAATTCACATTTGAGCAAAAGCCTTTTCGGATCACACTGTTTTGTGCAGATGGATTTTTTGAAAAAAATATCATAGGCAAGATCCCTCTGGATCATACATTTGTCGAACTTGCTTCTGTGGTAGTCACCTTTGACCAGAAGCCTAAGACCTTTCAGAAAGCCTCCATGGACCAAACACACATGCTCAAAACTGATCGTTACAGCGTCAGGATCAAAGATGGGGTTTTAAGTGTTGATGGTTTTGATCTTGGGAAGTTAAACTCTGGAGACTGGGTCCATGTAGGTCAGACCGATGTTCTGATCAATGGCCAGCGTGCCAAAGGATCTTGATCTTGATGATCAATAAGTGTTTTCTCAGCTATGCGGAATCATTTTTTTTTCTTTAGGCTTCATTTTCTTGATTTGGATTTCTCGTTTCAAAGCATCTGAGTGTGACATCGCTGTTGAGGTCCAGAGCAATTGCTTTGGAGGGTCTCCATAAAAAAACTTGGCACCTTTTTTATTGCGATGTTTTTGGAACCTACTGGTCACGTCTTTGCTAATTCCGGTATAAATTTTTCCAGCTTGGGTTTCGATCATATAAACAAACCATTGATTTTGCTCAGAATCGGATTTCATTTTTCATCACCTTTTGTTTCATGCTACGATTGATCCATGCTTCAGGTCCAACACTTTTTTGATTCTCCCACCAGTACCCTTGCTTATGTTATTTTTGATACATATACCAAAGATGCTGTTGTGATCGATCCAGCTGCTTATTTTGATATCACACGGGCACATCTTGAGCCTGGCATCACCCAAGACATTATTCATTTCATCCAGGTTGGTAAGCTTAATCCTATTTACAGTATAGAAACACACATTCACGCAGACCATTTAACTGGATTTTCTTTTTTAAAGCATGCCTTTAAAAACATTAAATCAGTCATTCATGGATCTATTGTTCAGGTTCAACAAACCTTTCAGTCATTGTCGCATTCAAAAGACATCCCAAAAGATGGCCCGCCATTTGACATATATATGCGTGACCAAGACACTTTAAACGCAGGGCTCATCACCATCAAGACCATCCATACGCCAGGGCACACGCCATCATGTACATCGCTCTTGGTTCAAGATATGCTTTTTTGTGGGGATGCGCTTTTTATGCCCGACTTCGGTACTGGCCGGTGTGACTTTCCTGGTGGGAGTGCCAAAGAGCTTTATCACACCATCACCACGAAGCTTTATCCACTGCCTGATGCCACCCGAGTCTTTGTAGGCCATGACTACCAACCTGGTGGGCGGGATTTGAAATGGGAAACCACGATTTTAGAAGAAAAGAAAAACAACAAACATTTAAATGAAAACACAACTCAAAAAGATTTCATTGACTTTAGAACACAAAGAGACAAAGAACTAGGCGTACCTAAACTTATGGAGGTCAGCCTTCCTTTTAATTTAAATGCGGGGTTACTCAACACTGATACCGTCAAAATTGTTGCGGCTTTAAGAAACAACTAACGCTAAGATTATTTTTATACGCATGGAACTTCTCGGATATTTTTTTGGCTTGATTGCAGGTCTTTTAATGGGGCTGCTTGGTGGGGGTGGTTCAATTTTAACCGTTCCTATTTTTGTTTATATCTTTGAGCAACCAGCTCACCTTGCCACTGGCTACTCTCTTTTTGTTGTAGCCACTGGCGCTTTTGTCGGTTCATTATTAAACATCAGGCTTAAAACTGTAGACTCCAAAACAGGCTTTTTCTTTGCCGTTCCATCCATCCTAGGTGTGTGGATCAGCCGAAAATGGATTTTGCCCCAATTGCCTGACATCATTTTGGGCCAACCGCAGGTCACTAAGGATCAGCTCATCCTTTGCGTGTTTGCATGTCTGATGCTTGCGGCCGCCAAAATCATGATTGCGCCTCAAAGAAAAGACACTAAACAAAAAAACAATGCCAACCTACTACACGCAGCATGCATTGGGTTTGTGATAGGCATTTTGGTGGGCTTTGTTGGTGCAGGCGGAGGTTTTTTAATTGTACCTGCACTCATATGGCTCAAAAACCTTGATATGAAAATAGCTGTGGGCACATCACTTTTTGTCATATTGATCAACACCACAGCTGGCTTTCTAACAGATTTACTTTCTGACGTACGCTTTGATCTAACGCTGCTCTTTAGCTTTGCATCTGTTGTAGGGGTGGGTATTTTTTTAGGTCATGCCCTAAAAAACAAACTTGGCAACGCAACACTCAAAAAGGCATTTGGTTACTTTGTGTTGGTATTTGCCATTGTGATACTCATTACAGAACTCAAGGCATCATAAGGTTCAAGAATCAAGGGCATACGTTGTACGTACTCGTTCATTCACACCACAAAGTATCATCATATCGCTTACCTTTCATGGGCATATTTGAGCATTCAAGCGATTCATACGCTTGAAATAATATGAAAATTTTACTTTGAGATATTGGATTTCCTTGGTTTAATGAGCTCATGAGTAACGAAACTTTAATTGTCATATCCAAATTAAAAAAATACATCAAAGAGTCTTCAGGCATGAGCACCTCTGCTAATGTTGCGGAAGCTTTGTCAAATAAGCTCCGCACCATGTGTGATGAAGCTATTGAGAATGCCAAATCCGACCGTCGCAAAACGGTCATGGATCGCGACTTCTCTTAAAACCTTATACCGCTATTTTTCTTTCACTTTAAAGGACATGCTGTTTTATGGCATGTCCTTTAAAGTGTAGAACTTTGCCCAAGGCATCACATAAATCCCATCCTCTATGGTTCGATCAGTTGAACCCATATGTACCTGATAAAATGTTGGGATGTCTGCTTGCGACTTAAAATAAAAAACATGTGGCGATAGTGATTTTTCGCCAAGTCTGACCTCAACCGCATACTGACTTTTTTTTGTTCCTGAGTATTACTTAGATCACCTCAGCTCACCCAATAGCCATAGGGTACTATAATGATCAGACACTCAATTGATCTTAAGAAACGTGTCTAAAATGTGTTTTATGTAATCTGAATCAATGGGCTATGTTCATAAAGAACACCCTAGCAAGAGTACTATAAAATCAAATACTTTGCTTGATGGTGTCCCGTACGGGATTCGAACCCGTGTTACCGCCGTGAAAGGGCGATGTCCTGGACCAGGCTAGACGAACGGGACGTAAATAACTCAAACGTATTGTATAATACAATATCGTTTGGTTTTGGTATCCAAACAATCAGTTTGGTGAGCCGGGTTGGGATCGAACCAACGACCATCTGATTAAAAGTCAGATGCTCTACCCCTGAGCTACCGGCCCTTGGTTGTTTGCCAAAACCTGTGAGTTTATATCTGAGAATGCGAAGGGGTTCAAGTCTTTTGTAAATAAGTTCTGAAATTGACTGGAAACCTTGTAAGCGCAAGCGTATTTTTCGCCTTTTGTTGCATGTCTAAAGCGCTTTCAATGCATGCCCTTGAACTTTTAGAAAAAGCCTTGGCATGTGATTTGGTCTGATCGCTTCGGACCTGTTGAAATCATAGAAATCTCAACCTGTGTTTTGGATCCGATAAAGGTTAAAAAGTCTTGAGCAGCTGTTGGAAGGTCCTCAAAGGTTTTGCAGTCTGGCGAAAGGCCCTTCCACCCTTTAAAGTGTTTGTAGACTGGCTTGGCCCACCCAAGCAGGTGATTATCCGAGACAAAGGCCTCCGAGATATTTCCCTTTTGATCCTCGTATCCTATACAGACGCTAACCTCCTCAAAGTCATTAAGGACATCTAATTTGGTAATCGCCAAATCAGTGATGCCATTGACCCAAATTGCGTGCTTGAGAAAAACAAGGTCCAACCATCCACAGCGTCGGGGGCGTCCTGTGGTCGCGCCAAATTCAAAGCCTTTTTGAGCAATCAACTCACCGATGTTGTCATGGAGTTCTGTAGGGAACGCGCCCGATCCAACGCGAGTGGTATAGGCCTTACATACGCCCATGACACGATCAATGTGGGTCGGGCCAAAGCCTGAGCCTGAACAAGCGGCTCCTGCCACTGTGCTGCTAGAGGTGACAAAAGGATACGTGCCATGATCTATATCAAGTGCTGTACCTTGCGCCCCCTCAAAGAGAATGTTTTTGCTTTCTGTGTGCGCACCTTTTAGAAAGGCTGATCCATGTGTTAAGAAAGGCAGCACCCAATCTTTATAGGCTTTGATTTGACTTTGAATGTATTGCAAATCAATGGGCTCGGCATTATAGTAATGTTGGATGAGACAATTTTTCATTTCAACATTGGCCTGAATTTGCTGATCAAAGGCATCCTCGTTTCGAAGTTGCCCAATTTTTAGACCCACGCGTGCATACTTATCTGCATAGGCTGGCCCAATACCTCTGTGGGTTGTACCGATCTTTCCAGCGCCACGCTTTTGTTCTGCAAGCTGATCCATGTAAATATGATAGGGCAATATTAAATGTGCGTTCTCACAAATTCGAAAGTTGGCTGGTGATATATCAATACCTAGCTTGGTCAACATCTGCACTTCCTCAAAAAGTGCTTTGAGGTTAACCACAACACCATTGCCAATCAAACACGTAGTTTGACTTCGAAGAATGCCCGAAGGAATAAAATGCAGAACTATTTTTTGATCTCCAACGATGACCGTGTGCCCAGCATTGTTACCGCCTTGGAAACGTACAACAATGTCAGCTTTTTCAGACAGATAATCAACAATTTTTCCTTTGCCTTCATCTCCCCACTGGGCGCCTACAAGTACAATATGTTTGGACATAAAAACTCCCTACCAACAAATGACCCTAAAGTATAGCGCTTGGATCTTTTGCCAGCATTATTTATGAAGGCGCCCAAGTCTCCTTGCACACTAACATTGGGAACACACTGATGGACCACTTGCCTTGTGAAAGGCTTGGGTTAATCTTGGATAAGGCTGTCTATTGAGGTTGGCAAATCATAAAACCCTTTCAAGCTTAAGAACAATGTCTCAAGCACAGCTGTCACTGATTGCTTGGTGCAGTACCCCATATGTCCAATACGAAAGACTTGATCTTTAAGCTTGTTTTGACCTGGCGCAAGCAGCAAGCCGTATTGGGTCTCACACACTGCCAACCAACTTGCCACGTCCCATGGCAAGTCTGGTCCTACAACCGTAAGTCCATGGGCCTGTTGCCCATCAGAAACCAAAAGCGGTAAACCTGCACGTAATAAAGACTGGCGAACTAAGTCAGAGAGTCTTTGATGACGTTGATAGACGTGCTTTAACCCCTCATCAAAAATCATATCCAGAGCTGCCTGCATTGCAAAAACAATGTGGATCGCAGGGGTAAAGCAGGTCAGGTCATTGAGCTGTGCTTTGAGCTCCAAGTCTAAAGATAGAACCATAGACGTACTGGTATGCAGTTGATTGATGGCCTTCTGGCTCAAACTTACAGTGCTCACCCCTGGTGGTGCCATCATGGCCTTTTGAGAACTGCCGATCAGGATATCGATGCCATCGCCTTCCATATCAATAGGGTGTACGCCCAATACAGTGATGCCATCGACAGTAAACAAGCATGAAGGGTATTGACGCATGACCTGACTTATCTCACCGATGGGGTGATAGACACCTGTTGATGTTTCGCACCCCTGCATCAAAAGGGCTTTGGTCTCTGGGGTCAATGCTTTTGCAATGTCAAGAGGACTGACAACGCTCCCCCACGGCACATTGACATATTGGATATCTAGCCTAAAAAGTTTGGCAAGCTCATACCACCTGTGACCAAATTTTCCTGAATCAACTACCACCACCCTGTCCCCAGGATGTAATAAAGATCCTATGCAAGCTTCCATAGCACTGGTCCCTGAGGCACTGAGCAAAATGGTTTCGCCATGCGTGTTGACCATCTGGTTTAGCAAACTTCGAACACGGCTAAGCGTCTTGGAAAAATGCTTGCTCCGATGGTAGGCCACACACTCGGTCATGGCACACATTACCTTTGGTGGAATGGGTGTTGGGCCCGGGGTAGCTAAGAGTGTCACGCCTTTGGTTCAAGCTCCTTCAATGTGTTTTGCAACTGTGTGTACAGGCGCCTAAGCTCATCAATGTCTTTTTGGGCGATCACTGTCTGGGCATGGGCCATGAACATTTGAATCTGCTTGGCCCGCTCTGAATCTAAGTCGTTTTTCTGAGCCAAATAAGCTTTTCGAATTTTATGCAGCAGAAGTTCATTCTTCTGAGCCAGAGACTCTTCTTCTTCCTCATCACGGATTTTCAGCTCTAGAGCTTGTGCCTGATGACTCATTTCTTCAATTTCTTCTTCGGTTAATCCGCTGGACATCGTCACGCGGATGTTTTGCTCTTTTTTGGTATCTAAATCCATTGCTGATACATTCACAATACCGTTGGCATCAATGTGAAAGGTCACTTCGACTTCTGGTTCGCCTGCGGGCGCTTTGGGAATGCCTTCTAATACAAACTCCCCCAAAAGCTGATTCTCTTGGGCAGCCGGACTAAAGCCCTGATACACTTGCACGCGTACCGAAGGTTGGTTGTTGACCACAGTTGTAAAAATTTTCTTTTTTAATACAGGGACTGTTGTGTTGGCCTCTATCAAACGTGTAAACATACCCCCTGCCGAGCGTATGCCCAGTGGCAATGGGGTCACGTCTAAGAGCAACATTTCCACTTCGGTGTCCGAGGTCAGAGCATTGCCCTGAATCGATGCACCAATAGCAACGGCTTCGTCAGGATTGATTTGCTTGGTCGCCGACCGACCAAAAAAATTACCCACACGATCTGTTAAATAAGGCATTCGTGTTTGCCCCCCCACAAGCAATATATCTGTCATGTCAGATTTTTCCACCTTGGACTCAGCCATAACAGCTTTACAGATCTCAAGGGTGCGTTCGATCAATGGAGCGCATAAGTCTTCAAGCAGTTTACGATCAAGAGTAATATGAAGGTGAAGAGATTCCTGACCCTTGGTTGTGATAAAAGGTAAATTGATTTCAACTTCTCTAAACGAGGACAAATCGCACTTGGCTTTTTCACATCCATCTTTCAAACGCTGTAATGCAATTTTGTCAGTTCGAAGATTGATATCGTGTTCTTTTAAAAATTTCTCAGCAACATGATCAATCAATATATTGTCAAAATCATCTCCACCCAAAAATGTATCACCTCCGGTAGCTATGACTTTAAACACACCTTCATGAATTTCTAAGATGGACATATCAAACGTGCCACCGCCCAAATCATATACAACAATGGTTTGATCTTTTTTCTTTGTATAACCATAAGCAATGGCTGCAGCAGTTGGTTCGTTGATAATGCGAAGCACATTTAAACCAGCAATTTTCCCAGCATCTTTGGTTGCCTGCCTTTGACCATCGTTAAAATATGCAGGCACCGTGACGACAACATCGGTAACATTTTCATTGAAATACTCTTCTGCTACACGCTTGAGCTCCAACAAAATATAAGACGAGATTTCTGGCAAAGAAAATGTCTTGTTACGCGACCGAACCCGAACGCCTCCGTTGGGACCCTCAATCATTTCATAGGCATACAGTGATTTAGCGTTGCCAGCTTCAGGAGAATCAAAACGTCTACCGATTAATCTTTTGGCTGATACGATTGTATTTTCTGGATTAGCAATGGCTTGTCGCTTAGCAACTTGGCCAACTACAATTTTTCCACTTTCAAGAACTGCCACTACCGACGGTGTTGTCGGATATCCATTCCTGTTTAGAATAATATTGGTGTGTCTTCCTTCAGTAAACGCAACACACGAATTGGTTGTGCCCAAATCAATACCAATGACTTTTCCCACAATATCCCCTTTTTACAATCATATGTCTGTGAAAAGAATGCAAACCTAATTCCTCTTCATGACATGTATAGGCTAGCATAAATGCTTGAAAAGACAATGCATTCTCGAACCCAAGTGATACAATAGATCAATCCATTGCGTGGACTTCAACGCGTGATACTGCATCAAGATAGATTTTATTACTCGCATCAAATTGTAAGGCCATCTTAAAAAAATTCAGGGCAGCTTTATAGTTTTCTTTTTTTTCTTCTTTAAGACCCATGTCATATTGAGCTTGGGCAGAAGTTAAATTGTCAAGCTTTTGAGGTCTACCACTTGGGTTAACATACGCCTTGTCAATTAGGCCGGCAGCCCCTTGATCTGAAACCTTTCGCTTTCTTTGATCATTGAAGTATGTCTTTTTAAGATCAGGGTCTGACAGAATGCGAAAGGATTCTTGAATACCACTAAAGGCCTCTTCAAGTTTTCTTTTAAGCATCTGTTGACCTTGATCCAAGACACGAAACCGATCCGGATGAAACAATTTTGAGGCCTGAAAGTACGCGTGCTCAACAGCTTTTTCGTGTGCCCCCTTCGAAACGCCTAAGACGCTGTAGTGCTCTTGTTTGGAGATCCACTCTAATTTTTCATCTATTTTTTTCTCAAGTTTCTGGATATCAATGTCTTTTTTTTCTTCTAAGGATTTAATAACCTTTTGAGAAGAACCAACGGGCTCGTTATATGGCGTTATTTTTTGCTCTATAAGTGTTGCAAAAATAAGTCTTATTTTTTCTTCATTAAACCCAACTGTTTGCTGTATTTCCTTAACCGAATGCTTGCCGGTAATCCTAGAGAGCACAAAGTAATCTTCAGGAGATAGTTGCTTTTCTTCCATCGATATATTTTCATCAACTTTTGGAATAAATGATAGCGAAATGTCTTTGGCATTCATAGTCAATCAGCTTCGGGGGTGGCTTTCTCGATAAACTTTTTGTAATTTTTCTTTACTAACTTGTGTGTACTTTTGTGTTGTAGCAAGATTTAAATGTCCTAGCAACTCTTGAATGGATCGCAAGTCGGCCCCATGATTAAGCATGTGCGTGGCATAGGCGTGCCGAAAAGCGTGCAGGGTCACATGCAGACTCTCTGAAAAAAAAACTTGGTATTTTGAAAAAACATACGACACGCCCCTTGCGGTAATGCGTTGTCCTCGTTGATTTAAAAAAACGGCAAAACCCTTAGCGTTAGCTTGCTGATCCCTAAGCTTTTCCAGCGCATCACACGCAAATACGCCCAACGGCACGTATCTTGTTTTCTGTCCTTTGGACATCTGTATCAACACGCAAGCATCTGTAAATGAAATATCTTGCCAATTAAGCGCCACCAGTTCCGAAACCCGCAACCCACCACCATACAGCAGTTCAAACATTGCCATATCGCGTTCGGGGTGTTTATGGGCTTGCTCTAAACCTTCAAAAAAATGATTGATTTGAGTTTCAGAAGGAACCTCTGGAAGGTACTGGGGAATTTTAATGTGATCCAATGACTTCGCAGGGTTTTTTTCAATCTCGCCTTGGATAACCCAATATTGATAAAATGACTTCATCGAGCTGATCTTGCGCGCTTGGCTTTTGGGCTTTAACCCCAACTTGAACAACGACTGAATAAACGTTTGAAGGTGTTGTGTGGTCACCTGATCAAGCCTTGGCCCTTGGTGCGCATCAAGAAAAGATCGCTCCAAAAGAAATTTCAAATGTTGCTTGGTATCGCTAACATAGCTTCTGACAGTGTGGGGGGCCATTTTTCTGGCATGTGTAAGATAGGTTTTAAAAGGCTTAACCCACTTTTGAAAAAGTTCGGATGTGTTCTTGCTTTCTCTATTGATATGCTTGTTCATGAAACCATGCTTGAAAAGATTGTCTGGCGCGCATGCATTGTTTCTCGCGGCGCACTTTCTTTTTCATTCTAGCTGTGTCTTGCAACGGTGGCAAGAGACCAAAGTTAATATTCATTGGAGAAAATTCCGACCGCAAGGGGTCCGTTGTAATGACACGCAAAAGCGCCCCAAGGGCAGTCTCTGGCGGAGGACGGTGCCAAGCTTGATAGTGAATCCGGCCAAGCAAAGCCAGAGCAACCATTTGTCCCATGGCAGCAGACTCAACATAGCCCTCCACTCCGGTGAGCTGTCCTGCAAAAAAGATACGGGAATCTGTTTTCAATGACAAATCAGAAGCGAGCAGCTTGGGCGACTCAATGTAGGTATTCCTGTGCATGGATCCCATACGCACAAAGGTTGCATTTTCTAAACCTGGGATCATTCTAAAAATGCGTTTTTGCTCTCCCCACTTCATACGAGACTGAAACCCCACCAAGTTGTACATGGTTGTTGGCATATTTTCACGCCTGAGTTGAACAACGGCATAGGGGCGGTTTTGCGTTTTTGGATCTCTAAGCCCAACAGGTTTCATGGGCCCAAAAGCAAGCGTCTTTACCCCTCGATCGACCAAGTTTTCAATCGGTTGACACCCCTCAAAACATTTAAGCTCTTCAAAGTCTCTTACCGGAACTTTTTCCGCTTTAGCAATCGCCTCTACAAAAGACATGTACTGCTCTTGAGTCATAGGGCAGTTCAAATAATCATCCTGATCCTCCTGGTATCGAGAAGCAAAAAAAGTTTTTTCCAAATCAACTGATGAAGCTTCAACAATGGGAGAGATTGAGTCATAAAAGTACAGCGATGACGTATCGAGGAGGTCCGCCAAGCTTTGCGTCAGATTATCTGAAGTCAGAGGACCAGTGGCTACAACAACAAATCCCTCTTTAGGAATTTCTTTGCACTCTTGATCAATGATATCAATCAATGGATGCTCTTTAACCTTGGTGGTTACCCACTGTGCAAACGCTTCACGATCGACACCAAGGGCATTGCCTGCAGGCACTTGATTGATCTGGGCACCTTCCAAGATGGTTGACCCCAATGCGCGCATTTCTTCTTTTAATAATCCAGGGGCGCTAAATTCAGCCATGGACCCAAATGAATTGCTGCACACAAGTTCAGCAAAGTCGCCACTTTGATGCGCTGGCGTTTTTTGACGTGGCCGCATTTCATAAAGATCTGCAGCAACCCCATGCCTTGCCAACATCATGGCAGTTTCGACACCTGCCATGCCTGCGCCGATTACACTTACCTTTTGTTTTTCTGTTTTTAACATGCTCGCACTTATGTATCATTTTTGTTTTTTTGATAGAAAAAAATACGTTCTAATGAAACGGTCCTATCTGGATAATACCCACCCTCCTTCTGCAGCCCGGATCAGCTGACCACGCAGCTCAAAGCTTGTGATCCGTTCTAAAATATCAGGCAAAGCATATGTAGACTGCTCAAAGAGAGCATCGATAGTCCTGGCTTCATCTCGGTCAAAGTAGTTTAATATCAAGCCACCCAAGGCGTCCTTTGTTTTGGAATCAGGGTCGGAGCTATGCTTGGCTGACAGCGTTCGTGAATCCAAATGACCTGACGGCTCCAATCGAATGCGCCCCACAAAGTCTTCCAAAATATCCTGTGGGGATGTGACCATCTTAGCACCTTCGCGTATCAAAAGATTAGGAAATAGTGACATGCAAGAATCAATAGGTCCGGGAATACTGTAAATTTCTTTATTTAACATCAGGCCTTCATGCACTGTGATCCGGGTGCCACTTTTTTGACCGGCTTCCACAACCAGCACACCGTCAGACAATGCCGCATTGATGCGATTGCGATCTCTAAAGTGATAGGGTTTTGGTTTCACGCCCCAAAGATACTCTGAACATAAAGAGCCCCCTTGCTCTAGTATCTGCCTTTTGAGCTTTTCATTTTCTCTGGGGTAGGTTTGATCAAGGCCGTGGCCAAGTACAACCAACGTATAGCCACCCGCATTTAAGGCGCTTTGATGAGCCAGCGTGTCGATTCCACGCGCCATACCACTGATGATACCGCAGCGGTGGGCAACCAAGCTTGGAATAATTTTTTGAACAGCACGTCCGCCATATCGCGTTGGTCGACGTGTACCAATCACTGAGATCAAAGGTTGATCAGGTAAACCTGCTCCCTGAACAAAAAGCACCCAAGGAGGCCGTAGCAATAAGTTGAGTGAAGGAGGGTAATCCTCATGTCCCCAAACCACTATCCGTGCGCCCCTTTGACTTGTGACCTCCAACTGACGTCGACCAGCATCCATCTCCAAAAGGTTTTGCAGCTCAGGATATGCCCCGTCCAAAACCTTAGCGTACAAAACACGAAGATTGCCCTCACGTTTACAACGTTTGTATTTTTCGGTCAGCGTCAACGCATTTGAGCACACAAAATTAATCGCAAATAATTCTAGCATACGTTCCTTTAAGCATTTTGCATGCCAAAAAACACCCCGTCGGTTTTGACCATAGTAAAAGACCACTAAAAAGCGCTTTGACGCTATTTGGAACTCGTGGTATCAAATGGCCCATGAAAAACTGCTTCAAAAAAATTTCAGCATCCATCGCATTGATACTTCTTAGCATCACACTGAGTGCTACTAAGGCTACAGCACAACCTCTAGGTAACCACAAAGATGGCCAAGAACATATTGACAATCATCACGACCATACTCGCGAATCTAAAACAACATCCTCAGCTGAGCCCAAACTTCATGACGTGGTCGTTGAGCAGTATCAGGGGCATGTCCATCATCAGATTAATATCCAGATGATTCAAGCTGGCAGAACATTTTTACTTCAAGCTGACTTTCCTTCAGGTGATATGAAGGAAAAAACGCCTGAGCATTTTTTAAAGATACGCACACCACACAACCACTTCAACACATCCGATGCAGATCAACACTGTAAGCTTAAAACAACATCATTTAACACCAAAGCCCTAGGCAATGGACACAGTGATTATTTTATTTCATTTGAATATGATTGTGATCCTGCAATGGCGCTGACACAGATTGATCTCAACCCATTGTTTAGCCTGCCTGTTGATATTGAAAAAGCTGTGGTCAATGTCATCATTGATGATCAGGTCTTGCCCCAGGTCACGCTCAAAAAACAAAATGCGTTGGTCAAAATAAAGAAAAAATAAACCGACTCTATAAAATACCGGCTGGGTAAAAAACACATGATTGAAACCACCAATCTCGCGTTTAATTATGATACAAACTGGCGTTTTGATTTTAAGGACCTCAGTATTAAAGCTGGAGAACATGTATTTATTTTTGGCCAGAGCGGCTCTGGCAAAACGACGCTCTTGCATTTACTTTCAGGCATTTTGCCTTCAAGCCAAGGGCAAATCAAAATTGCAAATCATTGCATTTCAAACCTTTCAACCATTCAAAGAGACCGATTTCGACGCGATCATCTGGGGTATGTTTTTCAGCAATTTAATTTACTGCCCTATTTGAGTATTCAAGAAAACATTGCGTTGCCATTACATCTCTCGCCAATCAAAAAACAAAAAAACAAACACACCACCCATGACATGATAGACCGCATCCAGCTGCATGAATTTTCTGAGCACCAAACAAAAAACCTAAGCCAAGGGCAGAAACAACGCGTGGCCATTGCGCGCGCCATGATGGGTGACCCTGATGTCATACTCGCAGACGAGCCAACATCTGCTTTGGACGATGCAAACACAGACATCTGCATGAAACTCTTAAAACAAGTGCGTTCAACTATTATACTGATCAGCCATGACTTAAGCCTCAAGAAGTATTTTGATCGCGCTCTAGACATGAACACCATCCTCAACCAACCCCGTCAAACATGAAACTTCTGTTTAACCTCACACGCAAAAGCTTGTTTCACCGAAAGGTGACCGCCACGCTAACGTTGATGTCTATCATTATGAGCGTTGTTCTACTTCTTGGCGTTGACCGGCTTAGAAAAGACGCCAAGCAAAGTTTTCAAAACACCATATCCAATATTGACTTAATCATTGGTGCCAAAACAGGTCCCAGCCAATTGCTTCTATCAACAGTCTTTCACCAAGGTTTTCCCAGCAACAATATCTCTTTTGATTTTTTTAAATCACTTAAGCAGCGACCCGACGTTAACTTTGCCATACCCATCTCACTTGGGGACTCGCACAAAGGTTACCGCGTGATTGGCACATCCACATCTTTTTTTGAACACTTTTATTATGGCAACAAACAGCCTCTGGCCTTTGAAACTGGTCAACAATTTTCAAAGGCTAGCCACGTGGTTTTAGGCTGGTCCGTCGCACAAACCATGGGATATCAGATCAATGATCCTATCGTTGTTTCACACGGCATTGGAGAAACATCTTTTGACCATCACGATGAGCACCCCTTTACTGTAAAAGGCATTCTTAAACGTACAGGCACACCCGTTGACCGCGCTCTGTATGTGAGCCTCCAAGGTATTGAAAAAATCCATTTAGACCCCAAAGCTGACATGCTCAAGATTGAGTCTGCCGAACCGATCTCAATTACTGCAGCGTTTGTAGGACTCCAAAACAAAGTAATGATTTTTAATATGCAACGAGAGATCAATCACTCTAGGAAAGAAGCCCTTATGGCCATCATTCCTGGTCAGACGTTCTATGAAATATGGCAAATTGTATCCATTGCAGAAAAAGCATTAAAACTTATTTCCTTTTTTGTTTTAATCGCAACACTGATAGGTCTGCTGGTCATGATGTTATCCAACCTTGAACAACGTCGCCGCGAAATATCTATTCTAAGAGCCCAAGGCGCCTCTGCGCTTCAGGTCGGCTTGCTTTTTATATTTGAATCAACCTTGCTCATGTTGCTTGGGATTGTCTTGGGATGTTTGGCTTTGGCAGGTTTTGTTCTTCTTTTTCAAAACACACTCCAAGTTCATTTTGGCATTTATCTAACATTGCCTTGGGCTGATCCACATACGCTCAAAACCCTGAGTCTGATGCTCATCGCAGGACTCTTAACTGGGCTTGTCCCAGCTATTGCTGTCTATAGGCGTTCTCTTAACCAAGGACTCAATGCCATATGAAACACCTATGCCTCATCCTCATAGTGCTTCTGAGTTGTATTAGCTGCGACCGACAAAATGCAACGTCTTCTCAGGCAAACCCTGACTTTATCAAATTGGGTTGGAAAGAGTTAAAAGGACTTGATTACAAAAACGGCCTGATGGACGACATCATCTCCAGTGCAAATGGCCAAAAAGTTAAAATTGCAGGGTTTGTAACCCCCCTGACCGATGATGCCGCAGATATTTTTGAGTTTACCTTAGTGCCTTACCCTGTCTCATGCATTCACACACCCCCCCCGCCGCCCAATCAAATTGTTTTGGTGCACCTCAAAAATAGCCACCTAGCTCCAGAGGATTTATGGTCTCCATTTTGGGTCTATGGCATATTGAAAGTCGACCAGACTCAAAATGCATATTTTACTGCCAGCTATCGGCTAGAAGCTGATCATATTGAAAAATACAATTAGCCTTGCAAACCTCCTATATATTCTATATAAGGCGTAACTATGGCTAAAAAAGGAAAAATCGCACAAAACAACCATCGCATCAAATGGTCTGAAAAAGCAGCTCCCAAACGTGCAAAGCTGCGCAATATATCTAAGGATGTAAGCATCCCTCTTACTGAGCGGATGGCAGCGCGTGCCAAACTTGCACAAATGCCACGTAATGCAGCCGAAACGCGGGTGAGACTTCGTTGTGTTATAACAGGTCGACCCAGAGGCAATTTTCGCAAGTTCGGTCTGTCTCGGATCAAATTTCGTGAACTAGCCCACAGCGGCGAGATCTCAGGTGTTACCAAGTCTTCTTGGTAAGTATACACACGACAACAATCGCCTTTTTAAAGCTTGGTCAACAGCGCATTGACTCACCTGACCACCGAAGAGCTGATTGAGAATTTTTCCATGATGGATCAATGGGAAGATCGCTACCGATACATCATTGAGTTAGGTAAAAAACTCCCTCCCCTGGATTCAGAAGAACGTTCCACTGAGAACCGTGTCAAAGGATGCATCAGTCAAGTCTGGCTTGTGCACGAAGAAGAAAAAAACCGTCATTACTTTAGGGCTGACTCTGATGCATTTATTGTAAAGGGCTTGGCAAGCATCCTGATTCATCTTTTTGATGGCAAGACCTCTGAAGAAATCAAAATCATTGACATCCATCAGACCTTTGAAAAAATCGGCCTTTCACAACACCTAAGCCCAACCAGAAGAAGCGGCTTTTTCTCCATGGTGCAAAAGATTCAATCTCTCTCCCAAGGGGTGTGATCTGTTTTAGTCTAAAATGCCCTGAGAGTGGATGGATAGGGGTTGGAAAATTTAGTTTTGTTAAATAATAAAACCCTCATACTTTTTTAAAGAGGGATCACAGCATGAATCTTGGTTCAAGAACGGGCCATGTAAAAAAACATATGCCAAGCACGGATAACCCAGTATGGCGTCAAAAAATAAGACCCTAATGGACGGAGCAAATGTTAAAATTGATTTTTCCACATCATGGAGCCCATGGGTTTGGGGTCTTTTTGTGTGTATTTGGCAGACTCTTTATTGGCATAGGGGACTGCCACATCGCCTTGAACAGCAAAGTAAATCAATTGCCCAATGGGCATCCCAGCATAAATTTTCACTGGCAGTTGGACTGAAATTTCCAATGTCCAGTAATTGCAAAACCCAACATCCCCCTTGCCTGCTGTGGCATGGATGTCAATCCCGAGCCTCCCAGCGCTGGACTTGCCCTCCAAAAAAGGGACATGCGCATGTGTTTCGGTATATTCCTCTGTAACACCAAGATAGAGTTCACCTGGCTTAAGGACAAAGCCGCTTTTTGAGATCTCAAAATACGTCACCGGATTATCAGCCTTGGCATCCAGGATAGCCGTGGCATAGGTGCCCAGCATCTTGCCCAAATGTACGTCATAGGAGTTGGTTCCCAAACAGGCTGGGCGGTAGGGCTCAATGAGAATGCGGCCTGCCCCTATTTCTTCTTTGATTTGTGTGTCAGATAAAATCATATGGAATTGATATCCTATTTTTCAATATCTTGGGATTGTTTTTTGAACGTATCACCATCAGTGGTAGGGTTCAAAGTATGTCCACTGTTTTTCAAAAAATCATCGACAGGGAAATTTCAGCTGAGATTGTTTTTGAAGACGACCTGTGTATTGCTTTTAAAGACGTTAACGCCCAAGCACCCACACATGTGCTTCTTATTCCCAAAAAACCCATCCCCACGCTAGATGACCTGACCCAAGAAGATCAAAACCTATTGGGGCACATGATGCTTCACATTCCAAAGATTGCAGACCAACTCAAACTTGATCAAGGCTACCGGGTTGTCATTAACTGTAAAGCATACGGAGGTCAAACCGTATTTCACCTGCACATTCACATATTAGGAGGCCGCCCATTGAAATGGCCCCCGGGATAAAATTAAATTAGGGCCTGTTGACAGTTCAAATATCTACTGCGAACTTCTATTATAAGGCCATCTCTACGTTGGGGGTTAGATAATCTTCATCTGATTCATTAAGAAGGTCGCGTTTTTGTTTTTAGCAATTCCAGTTTTAAGCATGTAGTCAAATGTGAGCTCGTTGTTGCTGATGTCACTTTCAAAACATTTATTGGTGATCAGCTCTGGCATGTCGTTCTCCAACTTTCCCAATTCGAGATCATGGGTTGCAATGATGCCCAAACAATTGTGTTTAACAAAATTTTTAATCAAGCTTATAGAACCGCTGAGCTTGTCGTCACTATTGGTACCTTTGAGTATTTCATCAAGAATAACAAATGTTGACTGTTGTGTTTCTAATTGGTCAACAATTTTTTTTAAACGTTTTAACTCAGAATAAAAATAACTTGTTTGGGTTTTAATATCATCTGTTATCCGCATACTGGTCATCACTTTTAAAACCGGAAGGCTGAACATGTCAGCGCTGACTTTAACACCAATCATGGCCATCATAACATTTACACCAACACTGCGAAGCAAGGTGCTTTTACCACTCATATTGGCACCCGTTAGAATAATTAATTTTTCGTTCACTCCAATATCAATATTATTTTCTACGCAGGTTTCATTGCGAATCAATGGGTGTTTTAAACCTTGTATTCTAATAGGACTAGCTCCACTATCAGCAATCACAGGAAAGACAAAATGTGGATGGCAGAAAACATAATTGGCCAAACTATTAAGCGCGTCAAGCTCGCATAAATCAGAAAATAATTTTTCTATTTTGTCTTTATGATCCTCCTTCCACTTTTCAGCGTATATAAAAACATGAAAGTCATACAAAAAAACCCCGTTGAAGATGATCATAAAAATAGAATTTAGTCGTTGATCAACACTGAAAATAACTTTTGAAAGAGATTTCATTGCTTTATTGCTGAGCTCACATGTGTTTTTTATTTTTTTCAAAAAAACGCTTTCAAAAGATTGTTTTTCAAGCGTTCGAATCAAATTCATATATTTTTTTAATATACCAAAACTGCTGCTAAGATTGCTTTGAACCACACTTCCGCTGGAAAACTTTAATCCAACAACGCACAGGTTCAATAAAAATATGAGCATAGGCAAGAAGAGAGATTCATCTTTTATCAAACTTAAACAGACAGATGATAAAAACATAAGGGGCAGGAGAAACCTAAAAATATTAATCCAACCCACATCTAAATAATACGAAGGCGATTGTAGCCAAGTATGCAAATACGCAATTTGCTTATCTGACTCTTTAAAAAACATGCCTTCAGCATTAAATGCTTGTAAGAAATCAATTTTTTCAGACAACTCCTGCAAGGCTCTTTGTCGCTCTAGGATAAGTCCTTTTTCGTTTAATGGATTAGATAAGAGCTTTGCCAGTTTAACTTTCCCCAGCTTTGTCGTGGTTCGATTTAAATATTGAAAAATAGAGTGCGGACCAAAAAAATCAAGATCAAAGGTATAATCATGGTTTTGATCGATAAACTCTTTTCCTGTTTCAAATCTATCCAGATCAAAACGAAGCACGTCCATTTCATTTTTATTAATCAAGGCAAGGTATTGATTGAATTTTGACTGGACCTCACACTTTTTATGTTTGGTTATCAAGTATAAAAAACAAAACCCAAGTAATAGAACACCAAAGAGCAATATATAATTGAATGTCATATATAAAAAATACACCCCCAAAATCAAAAAAACAAAACAAGCTAATCGGCCCATTGAAAGTTGGTTGCTTTGCCTCTTTAAAGCCAAATGTTTTGTATTAAATTTTTCAAACCTGTCCTGGAAAAAGTGATTCATCTAAACCTTTCGTTTTAAAATCAGAGTCACCTTATGTATAAATTAACAGAGCTCCAGCCAAGACTTTTCTTAGAAAAAACAACGCGACACGTTATTTACATGCCGGCCAGAGTTGCATTCTTTTTATTTTGCGCTAGAATAGAGTGCTGAAGACAAAAAGCGCCGGTTGGTGATGTTTTTGCATTAAACCGGTTATTGGAACAACCTTAGCAAAGGAACTTACGTCTTATGAGTGAAGCTGTATTGGTCATTGTGGAGTCCCCCACAAAGGCACGAACCATCAAAAAATTCTTACCCAAAAACTTTACGGTCATGGCCTCTATTGGTCACGTCCGTGATTTGCCTCAATCAGCAAGTCAAATTCCTGCGAAATACAAGGAGTTTGCATGGTCAAAGCTCGGTGTCAACGTGGATGAGAACTTTGAACCTCTCTACACCATTCCTAAAGGGAAATCTAAAATCATTACTGAACTCAGAAAAGAGCTTAAAAAATCATCCATACTATACCTCGCAACAGATGAAGATCGCGAGGGAGAAAGTATTTCCTGGCACTTGCTTGAATTATTAAAGCCAAAAGTGCCTGTAAAACGCATGGTATTTCATGAGATCACCAAAGGCGCCATTCAAAAGGCGTTAGAAAATACCCGTGACATTGATATGCAATTGGTTTCCTCACAGGAAACGCGCCGCATTCTTGACCGCTTGGTTGGCTACTCTCTCTCACCTTTGATCTGGAAAAAAATTGCTTATGGCTTATCGGCTGGTCGTGTTCAGTCAGCGGGCTTGCGCATGCTTGTTGAGCGAGAACGAGAGCGTATTCGATTTGTTAAAGCCCATTATTGGGACCTCAAGGCTGAGCTGTCTAAAGAAGGCAAAAGCTTTGAAGCTAAGTTAATCCAAGTCGATCAAAAGCGCATTGCCAGTGGTAAAGACTTTGATGCCTATACAGGGAAACTTAAAAAACCAGACTCCGTTGAAGTTGTTGACCAAGCCAAGGCAGAACAGTTAACCAAAGATATCAAAAAAGGTCCTTGGAAGATTGAAAGTGTGGAGGAGAAAAACTTTACATCCAAACCCTCAGCCCCATTTATCACCTCAACCCTACAACAAGAAGCCTCCAGAAAGCTTGGCTTTGCTGCCAGGACTACTATGCGCACAGCACAAAGACTTTATGAGCAGGGGCTTATTACCTATATGCGAACTGACTCGCCCGTTCTATCAGCTCAAGCGCTGGCTGCAACTCGCAACCACGTTGAAGAACTCTATGGCAAAGAGTACCTAAGTCCGTCTCCAAGACAGTTTTCTGCCAAATCTAAATCCGCTCAGGAGGCCCACGAAGCCATTCGACCTGCGGGACAAACGTTTCAAAAACCTTCTGAGACAGGCCTAACCGACCGTGAACTAAAACTCTACGATCTCATCTGGAAGCGCACCATGGCCAGCCAAATGGCTGAAGCTCAGAAAAAATCAATGCAGGTTCGTATTGCAAGCGGTAACTGTTTGTTTGCTGCCAGTGGGATGAAAATCACCTTCCCTGGATTTTTGCGTGTGTATGTAGAGGGCAAGGATTCACCTGATGAAGCGCTTGAAGACAAAGAAGTCTTGCTCCCCAACCTTAAAAAAGGTGACACCACCCAATGCGAAAAGCTAGAGGCCCTACCCCATGAGACCAAACCGATTGCGAGATACACCGAAGCCTCTCTAATCCAGGCTTTGGAAAAATCTGGCATTGGTCGCCCCTCGACGTATGCCAGTATCATCAGCACCATTTTAGACCGTGAGTATGCGACCAAGCAAGGAACTGCCTTGGTTCCATCCTATACAGGCTTTGTTGTGATTCAGCTTCTTGAAGATCATTTTGAAGAATTGGTAGACTATAGTTTTTCATCGAAGATGGAAGAAACACTGGATGAAATTGCAGGTGGCACAAAAAAATCAATCCCCTACCTTACTGAGTTTTACCTTGGTGCAAATGGCTTACGTTCAAAAATTGAAAAACGTGAAGAGAAGATCGATCCAAATGAGGCGCGAGAGGTAAAACTTCTTCGTACGCTTGAGGATAATGTTCAACTTCGTGTGGGACGGTTTGGTCCCTACTTAATCAAAACTATGCCTAAAGGAGAAGATGACATTCGTGCAAGTATTCCCAATGATATTGCGCCAAGTGATCTAACATCTGAAAAAATACAAGAAATCATTGAGGTAAGCAAAAAAGGCCCTCAATCTATTGGCAAGCACCCCGATACTGGAGATGATATCTATGCACTCCTCGGGCGTTTTGGCCCTTATGTCCAATTGGGCGAAGTCACTGACGAGAAGCCAAAACCCAAACGCGCCAGTATTCCAAAAACTATTCAAATTACTGAAATCACACTTGAGGAAGCAGTACACCTTTTGATTTTACCCAAAACACTTGGGGCAGACCCTAAAGACGGTGAAGAAATACGTGCTAACATTGGACGTTTTGGCCCCTATGTACAAAAAGGCGATGACTTTCGATCTATTAAAGATCCTGACGATGTATATGAGATCACGCTTGAGCGCGCGTTAGAGCTTTTGGCTGAGCCAAAAGTATCAAGACGTGGCTCTAAAAAAATCAAGGAGCTCGGAGAGCATCCCACCAAAAAGAAAAAAGTAGAGCTCATGGAAGGCAAGTATGGCCCTTTTTTAAAAATGGGCACCAAAAACTTTGGGCTAGACAAAGACATTGATCTTGAAAAGTACACACTCGAAGATGCTGTGAAACATATTAATAGCAAAAGCTAGGGCCACTTGATGTGTTTAATAGTATCAAGCTAACAACACGTATTGCAGCACCTCTTGAACGTGTATTCGATCTAAGTCTAAGTATTGATCTTCATCTAAAGTCAGCACAAAATACCCGTGAAAAAGTTGTGTCCGGTAAAAGCTCTGGGATTATGGAGCTAGGTGATGAGGTAACCTGGGAGGCATATCACTTTTGCATGAAGCAACGGCTATCTGTAAAAATATCAAAATACAATAGACCCTTTTTCTTCCGAGATCAGCAAGTTAAAGGTCCCTTTAAAACTTTTTATCACGATCACTACTTTGAGAAGGTTAAAGGCATCTGCCATGTCAAAGACGTCCTTTATTTTCAATGTCCTTTGGGAGCCCTCGGCGCGATAGCCAATCCAATGATTTACATTCACCTGAAACGTTTCCTTCAAAGGAGAAATAGCATCATCAAAAGCGTTGCAGAATCCGATCAATGGGAAAACTACTGTTAGTTTAAACATAAAAACCAAGGTCTGCCTTGAGTTTGAAGGCTATTTGAATTATTTACACCATCTAAGATTTTATTATTCGTCAACATATGACAATGGCGCAGTGGAGTTGCTGTAAGGAGATCGTTGGGTTGTGCCTTGGCATGATGTAATCTCTTTTTGACCGTAGACCCAGGTATAAAATCCCTCACCGTTATCAAAATCTACAGTCCAAAGACCCTTTGGGATGGCCCCAAAAAATTTAATTTGCTCTGACCATAAGTCAACGATGTCTTGGAGTTTTTTAGCAATGTCTTTTTTGTTTTCTTTGCCCAATGGATTTTTAAGCTCTTCCATCAATGGCTTTGCCAATTCAAAGGCCATGAAGGTAATGCCATCTAAGCGAGGGATAAACTTTTGAGCCTGATCTAAAGTAAATTTTTTGGTTCGTTTGATGAACGTAACATTTTTGTCCTGGTGGACCGACATTTTGATGGATTTGTTTTTAAGCTCTGACATCCCTACCCTCGAACATCAAAGCTACCAGAAGAAGGCCAAAAGGAAATAAAATTCATAGGAACATATACGTCAAATACTTCTCTTCCCCCCTAGACTCAAGCGTATACGATACCCCCAAATCTTCAATCGAGGCATGAGGATCTGTCCATACTCTATTGGCTTTCGGGATATAAACGCCGCATAAGCCTGCCCTACTTGCCCATAGGCGCAAGCTGCAAAGCTTAGGTAAAAATATCGCATGTGTATAAAATTTGGCTTTCAGGTCAATTTTAAGCTGCGCCAGTCTTGCACATGTATCGAGCGCCACATGTGTAAGCATCAGATAAACCCGTAGGTCAGCAGTAAGCCCAAAGTCACTGGCCTTTAAATATCCTGGATTGATGATCAGCACCTGGTCGTCTTTGCGCCAAATCTTTGTCTGGTTTTGAGCATTTTTTTTGGTTTTCAAAGTCACTTTGTCCCACATCATACTTGACTTTCCATTGTAGCATGGACTAAGTATATGGGTATGAAATCACATGTGCTTTTGAGCAGTATCCTTGTTATCCTTTCCCTAAGCATTGGTGGCTGTCTTGAAAAAAAGGGCAAAGCCCCAGCTGGAACAGACCAAACTGATAAAGAAACCAAAGACACCACCACAAAGCAAAATCAATTCACTACAATTGTAAAAGCCAAAGAGCTTGGCATAGCTGACATCACACCAGAGCATATCATTATTGAATCTGCGTTCCAAAAACATGAACAAGACAAAGCCATATCAAAAATTGAGGTCAACATTTTGATCAAAGAAAAAACTAAGTTCAAACTACAAGACGGGATCTTATTTTCCATTAAGGTATTTGACCAAAACTCCAATGAAGAGCTTCACACGCTAAAAGCCCAAGCAGAAACAAAAGTTGTGCTCGAAATTCCGACCGAAAAGCTTTACCCAAGTGCCAAGCCACCAGCTCAAGAGATAGATACAGTATCGGATGTTCAACCTGCTGATGAAACAGATGCGCTTCCTACCGATGCTCCAGAAACTGAACTTGTAGATGAGGCACATACAGAGCCTGTCGAACTTGGCATAGAAGTTATTTTATCCAAAGGAGATGATGTTACTGCTCAAGGCCTACTTAAAACCACACTTCAAGTGCCTCCCCCAGCCATTGCTACAGACTAAGGTTTATACTTTCTGACTCTCGGTCAGACACCGCAATGGATGGATGATTCTCTAACCTGTCTACTTTCTTTCTGGTACACGTAAACTGATGAAAGCTATTCAATATCATGAGCTTGGGCAGCCAAGTGTTTTAAAACTGCAAGACGTCGAACAGCCAAATGTCGGGCCTGAAAGTGTCCTAATCAAGCTTAAGTTTGCAGGCATCAACCATACGGATATTCATTTTCGCAAAGGGCTGCCAGGCATGAGCTCCCTCCTGCCGCACACTCCTGGTTGTGATGGCTCTGGCATTGTTGAAAAAGTTGGAGGCCATGTTCATGACATTAATATTGGAGACCATGTCTGTATCAACCCCACGATCTATTGTGAAACCTGTGAATTCTGCCAAAGAGGCGATGCATTCTTATGTAGAAGCCAAAAAATGGTTGGTCGCGAGTCTCCAGGCACTTACGCAGAGTATATCAGCGTAAACCAAAAAAATGTTTTTGTATTACCTCCACCATTTGACCTCAAGCTAGCTGCAGCAGCGCCACTGGTTTACCACACTGCATATGCCATGGCGATCACCAACGGCCAGATTCAAAAAGGACATACCGTGCTTATCATGGGCGCGGGAAGTGGGGTCAGTTCAGCTGCCATACAACTTGCCAAGCTCCAAGGGGCAACTGTGATCACCACAGCAAGCACAGACAAAAAATGTGACAAGGCTACAAGCATCTTAAAAGCAGATCATGTGATTCAATACACCAAAGAATCCATTAAAGATCGCGTTAAAGACATCACCAACAAACAAGGCGTGGATGTTATTCTTGACCATGTGGGTGGAGACAGTTTTAAATCTTTGATTCAATCACTTAAAAATGGTGGGCGCTTGGTGACCTGTGGCGCCACCGCTGGTTACACCCCTGAACTTGACCTTCGCCACGTCTTCTTTAGACAACTGCGCATCATCGGATCAACCATGGGTTCCAAACAAGACTTCCAAGACGTGATGAACTTGATCATCCAAGGCAAAGTAACGCCCATCATCGACAGCACTTTTCCCCTTGCCGACGCGGCGCAGGCGCATCAAAAAATTGAAGCCAGAGATGTGTTTGGCAAAGTGTTATTGGAGGTTTAATTTATATATGAAGACTATAAAATTTATTATTTTCACTTTAACCTTTCTTACTCTTCTTCTATCTTGTCATAAAAAAGAAGCTAAAATAAATGTAATGCCCCCGCTTTAGCAAGCCTTTCTTAAGAGAGTATTTTGACGTTTTGAGAATTGAGTTTCAGCTTGATTGGGGGTTTGATAATTTAAGGAGCTATGCAGGTACTTTGGGTTGTACTCAAAGTTAATCCAAGCCTCTAGCTCGGTTTTTAGGTGTTGGGGTGTTTTCCACTGCTTGAGCCAGACACATTCTTCCTTCATCGTTCTCATAAATCTCTCTGTATCGGCATTGCCTTTTGGGTTATTA
>Ga0209186_1000419_pt1 | contig 34857 bp, 25 predicted proteins | sample SidtaG_FD_187426 | JGI IMG/M metagenome (GOLD analysis project Ga0209186, IMG submission 187426) | Marine algal microbial communities from Sidmouth, United Kingdom - Sidmouth_Male2 metaG (SPAdes) (version 2) | ecosystem: Host-associated > Algae > Red algae > Unclassified | place: Sidmouth...
TATGAAATTAGAAATATTAACACCAGATGCTATCATTTTCAATGGAGAAGTAGAAAGAGTTGCTTTTCCTGGAATCGGTGGAGGCTTTGAAATCCTAAAAGGACACGCCCCTTTAATTTCTGCCCTCAAAGAAGGCAAAATTAAAGTAACAGCTTCCAGCAACATCACCAATTACGAGATAACAGGCGGTTTTGTAGAAGTCTTAAACAATACCTTAACAGTACTTGTAGAAGGCACAAAAAAAGCCTAAATTCACTATAAAAACTTTTGAAATACTTATAAAGCAGCTTGTACCCCGTGTATAAGCTGCTTTTTTTGTTATACTGCTCATCGCTAAATAGACGTTAAGACCCTCCAAAATAGACCCGATGGCAGTGGTATGGTGGTGCAGCATTGGCTTGTAGGGCAGACCCGTGTGTCTGCCCAAAAAGGCAAGCCACCATAAGAACGTACAGCGGGCCCATACGTCACGACGAAGGAATCCACCGTTCTCTCCTTATTTTTATTAGTTCTTGGTTCCGTAGTTTTTTTATTTAACGAAAACCACAATTACCACAGCGCCACAGCATCAAAAAATAACCACAAAAACTACAAAAACCACAAAAACTACTTAAACTCTCAAAAACTTGTTTCTAACGAAAAAGGTCATTAATTTTAGCGAATGGAAAATTATCAAGTATCAGCACGAAAGTACCGCCCCAGTCAGTTTGAAGAAGTCGTCGGACAAGCACACATCACAGCAACCTTAAAGAATGCCCTAAAGAATCAACAGCTTGCCCAATCCTTTTTATTTTGTGGACCGAGAGGCGTTGGAAAAACAACGTGCGCCCGTATCCTCGCAAAAACAATCAATTGCGAAAACCCTACCGAAAAATTTGAAGCTTGTGACGAATGTGCGACCTGCACTGCTTCCAAACAATCTACGTCCTTCAATATTTTTGAATTAGATGCCGCATCAAATAATAGTGTAGAAGACATCCGAAAACTCATAGAGCAAGTACGATTTGCGCCACAATCAGGAAAATACAAAGTGTATATCATAGATGAGGTGCATATGCTGTCCTCCAGTGCCTTCAATGCCTTTTTAAAAACCTTAGAAGAGCCACCATCTTACGTGATCTTCATTATGGCAACCACTGAAAAACACAAACTATTGCCGACCATCTTATCTCGTTGTCAAATATTTGATTTTCGTCGAATAGGTGTTCCTGATATCGTCGAACACCTCAAAGAAATTTGTAAAGCAGAAGGAATTGAAGCGGAAGAAGAAGCTTTGCATATGATTGGGCAAAAAGCCGATGGTGCATTGAGAGATGCCTTGTCCATTTTTGACAGAATCGTCAGTTTTTCAAATAAAAACATCCAGTACAGCGAAATTCTCAATACGCTCAATATCTTAGATTATGATTATTATTTTAAGATTACGGATGCTTTATTGGCACAAGATAGCACCCAAGTCATGGTTTATTTGGATGAAATCTTAGAAAAAGGCTTTGATGGAGGCGAATTATTGCAGGGCTTGGCACAACATTTTAGGAATCTACTCTTTTCTAAGGAAGCCCAAACTGCTGCCATATTGGAGGTTAGTGAACAATTGCAAGAACGCTACGTTAAACAATCGACACTGATGTCTCCAAGTTTTCTATTAAGTGGCTTAAACATCACAAATGACTACGCATTGGCATATAAAACGAGTCAAAACAAAAGATTACAGGTAGAATTAGCGTTATTGAAATTGGCATACATCCAATCAGCTTTAGATGTCCAAAAAATGGTCGTCGCTGCACCCACAAACCAGCTTCAAAAAAAAAAGGATAGTCCAACACCTTTAAAAGTGGAACAGGCTACCCCAAAACCTTATGAATCCGTAGCAGAACAAGCGACAGTTCCTAAAAAAGAAGTCGTAGAAACGCCTAAAAAAGAAGTTGTCGAAACACCTGAAAAAGAAAAAGAAAAAATGGCAACAGTAGAACCGCCCCCTGTAAAAAAGGAAAAGCTAAGTTTTGCAGAGAAAAAAGCAAGGTTAAAAAACAAAGCAAAAAATCAAGCAACAACACTACAAAAAATAGAAGTTATTGCAGAAGAACAGAAAGGAAAAACAGCAGAATTTGCAGAGAAACAAACCTTGACAGAAAATGGACTCTCTACAGAAACTTTGCAAGAATATTGGAACAAATTTGGTAACACTTTAGATTCAACCAGAGGACAATCCGCTTTCAAAAATTATCAACCAATCATACAAAATGGGATGATTTTTGTAAAAGTAGGTAGCCGTGTAGAAAGTGCCTTAGTCCGTGAAGAAGGCACTCGATTTGCAGGGCTATTATCCCGAAAATTAAATCTAAGAGATGTGGCTATTGAAGTAGATGTCGATATAAAACAATCTGAAGCAATCGCCAAACAAGTTTTTACCTCAGATGACAAATTTAAAGCACTTGTTAAGAAAAACCCAGCCATCGCAGAGCTACAAAAACGTTTAGCATTGGCACTAAAATATTAGAAGGTATTATGATAGATACATTTGTAAAAAAGAAAGAAACTGCTAAAAATTATCCCTATCAAACATTTGAAAGTGATCCCCTAAATACACGAATTTATACCTTAGACAATGGACTGAAAGTCTATTTAAGTGTCAATAATGAAGAACCCCGAATTCATACGTCATTGGCATTTAAAGCAGGTTCTAAGCACGATCCTCCAGAAACAACAGGATTGGCGCACTATATGGAACACATGCTTTTCAAAGGTACTTCGGATTTTGGTACACAGGATTGGGCAAAAGAGGAAGCGTTGTTAACGCAAATTGCAGACTTATACGAAAAGCATCGAAACACACAAGATGCCCAAGAAAAACTAGAGATTTACAAAGAAATAGATCGGTTATCTTTCGAGGCATCCCATTATGCCATTCCCAACGAATACGATAAGATGATTTCTTCTTTGGGAGCAAAAGGTACAAACGCCTATACTTCTAAGGAAAAAACGGTGTATCTCAATGATATTCCTGCCAACGAATTAGAACGATTTTTGATTTTAGAATCAAATCGTTTTAGAAAATTAGTACTGCGTTTATTTCATACAGAGTTAGAGACAGTCTACGAAGAGTTTAACCGTTCTTTGGACAATGATTATGTGAAATCGTGGAATTCTATTTACGAAGATATGTATCCAACACATCCATATGGAATTCCTATTTTGGGCAAAGCCGAGCATTTGAAGAATCCATCAATGTACAATATTTATGAGTTCTTTAGCGCACACTACCGCCCCAACAATGCCGCTTTGTGTTTGTCAGGAGATTTTGATCCTGACGAGACGATTAAGATGGTTGATAAATATTTTGGTGCTTGGGAACCCAAAGAAACACCCACATTTACTTTTACACCAGAAGCACCTATCGACAGCCCACGAATTTCCGAAAATGTAGGAAGCCAAACAGAACATTTGTACCTTTCCTATCGCTTTGATGGCGCACATACAGATGATTTTTTAATGATTCAACTCATTAGTCATTTGCTCTACAATAGTGTAGCAGGTTTGATTGACATCAACTTGGTACAAAAACAAAAAGTCTTAAGTGCTGCTTCTTTTGCTTCGGTTATGCAAGACTACAGCCATCATGTTTTTTATGGTTTGCCCAAACAAGGCCAAACTTTAGAAGAAGTAAAAGATTTACTTTTAGAACAAGTTGAAAAAGTCAAGGAAGGAGCGTTTGAAGAATGGCTCATTGAAGCTGTTGTCAATCATTTAAAATATGAACGTACTCGGAACATTCGCAAAAATGCACACCGTTGTCGATATATGTTAGAGATGTTTATCTTAGATTTGGACTATCAAGAAGCAACACATTTCTTGGATAGAATGGGCGCAGTGACCAAAGAACAAGTCATTGAATTTGCCAAAAAACGCTACCTCAATAATTACGTTTGTAGCTTTAAGCGTCAAGGAGTCGATAACCAAGCACCCAAAGTTGATAAGCCACCATTGACACCTTTAGAAATAAATCGAAATGTTGATTCTGCGTTCCATCAAGCATTTAAAGAAGTGCCGTCCTCGTCTTTTAAGCCTGTCTTTTTAGACTATGAGAAGCAAATTCAACGCTTTAAAGTCAGCAAGAATGGACAAGAAATTCCGTTTGCTTATATCAAGAATGGAACCGACGATGTATTTCAATTGTACTATATTTTAGATATGGGAAGCCATCACCATGACGATTTAAATTTGGCTTTAAAATATCTGACGTATTTGGGAACAGAAAAATATAGTTCAGCCGATATACAAAAACAAACATTTAGATACGGTGTCGATTTAAAAGCCTATACTCGTTCTCGCAAAGCCTACATCTATTTAGGCGGTTTAGAAAAATCTTTAGAAGAAGGACTTGAGCTTTTAGAACATGTTTTAGCCAATGTACAGCCCAATAAAGAAGCCTATGATAAGATGGTAGAAGGCATGATAAAGCAACGACATGACCAGAAGTTATCAAAAGATACCATCTTGCACAGTGCCATGTACAACCACGCCGTATATGGAAAAGAATCGCCGTTTACAGATATTCAATCAGAAGAAACATTAAGAGCCAAAGACCCACAAGTTTTGTGTGATTTATTACGTTCTTTATTGCAATATCCGTTACGAATGTTTTACTTTGGACAAAAATCACAAGAAGAAATAGCGACCATTTTCAAAAAGCATCACGCATTTTTACCCAAAGAAAACCGCTATCCAGAACGCAAAGTTTATGTCGAACAACCCACTGAGAAAAATCAGGTATTCTTAGTAGATTATGAGCAAACGCAAGTAGAAATAATGTTGATAGCCAAACGAGGTTTGTATGATGCAAAAATTCATGCAGCCCGAAGTATTTTCAATGAATATTTTGGAGCAGGCTTATCCTCTATTGTATTCCAAGAAGTCCGAGAAGCCAAAGCCTTGGCCTATTCCGCTTATGCCTGGTACACCAACCCAAGCTTCCAAGACAAATCACATTTTATCAATGCCTACATCGGCACACAAACGGATAAATTACAAGAAGCCATAGACGTATTTTTGTACCTCATCAACAACATGCCGCATGCTGTTCGACAATTTGAATCAGCCAAAGAAGCAGCCCTGAAAAAAATAGAGAGCGAACGCTTTTTATACGACAAAGTATTCTGGGATTATGAAAATGCTAAAAACAGAGGACTCACCGAAGACATCCGCAAACAAATGTACGAGGAAATCAAAAAAATGACCTTAGACGATTTGCAAGCCTTCTTCGACCAACACATCAAAGGCAGCGTTTTCAACTACCTCATCATCGGAAAGTTAGACCGCTTAGACAAGAGCATCGTCGAAAAATTAGGCGAAGTCAAAGAACTAAGCTTAGAGGAGATTTTTAATTATTAGTCTTTTTTTTGTGCTTTAGTTCTTGGTGCTGTGGTTTTTTGCTTATAGCAGTCCTGTTTGAAAATAGAAAAAGCGTTTTTCACACAAAAAGCCGCAGAGAGATTGTTTTCTGTTGAGCTTTGCGCTCTTTGCGTGAAATAAAATTTCTGAAATGAGTTAGGATTACTATAGAAGAGAAACTACAGCACCACAACACTAAGAACAACGGCACTAATAAAAATAAGGAGCGAAAGGTGGGTGCTTCGTCGTGACACGCAGGCCTGCTATCCGCTACTACACCAAGCCACACAAAACCACAAAGCCCTACTTGTTGGTATAACGCTACTATCAGGGCTATTTTGCATGGTCTCTACTTCTATTTTTTATCTAGCGTCCCCAAGGCCTATACTTCAAATCGCCTTTTATCTTAAAATCCTTTTTTATTTTCTCAATAAAATCTCGATAGTACCGTAATTTGTGAATGTGTTCTAAAAAAGTTTTGCCTTCTTTATCTTTGTGATTAAGCTCTACACCTAATGTCAATAATTGATAAATCATCGCTTTTTTGATGGTTTCATCTCTATCTTCATAAAACATAAAACCACTGCCATTACATGGTTGATACTGGAGATGGAAAAATAGTGGTGTGTCGCCTTTACGGTCTTTATGAAACAAATCTGCTCCTGCCTCTACCAAGTACTTACCGCACCAACTTTGCATATAGAATAGTGGCGTTTGCCCATTGTTGTCTTCGATATTAGGGTCGGCTCCTGCTTCTAAAAGTAGCATGAGCATTTCTGATTTATAGGCTTCAGGAAAGTAAGGTTGTTTGTCCTTTTCAAATTGCAGAAAATTATGATCAATCAATGTTTTTTGTGGTAACCTTGTTGCCATATGGTGCAAAAGTGCAACACCATATTTGTCTTTCTGATTAGGATCACCTCCATCATCAAGATATTGTTTTAGAATTTTTGGAGAAGCAAGAATATCTGAAACATAGGTTTGTTTCTTCCAATCTTTTTCTGCTTGAATTAAATAGGCTTTGACTTCTTCTGTTTGAGCATGTCGTAATAAAATATCAAAACTGGATTTTCCTTTATATTGATTCTTTTCTTTTTCCGTCATGATTTCTTTTTCCCATCTATCCGCATCAGGCTCCAATACTTTCCAATTGGTATAAGTTAATGTTGGATTCGCTCCATGTTCAATCAGCTTTTTTATGATGGACAAAGGCATATTTTGTCGGACAGCCTTGTGTAATAAGGGTTCACTATCTCTATATTTTGGAAGCTGTTTTTGAGCGTCTTCATAATGCACCCACACCGCAGGAACATCATCTCCTACAGGAAACAATAGATTCAATTCGGGTTCTAACTCTATCAAAAACTCAAAAAGTGGAAAATTTTGTTCGTCATTATCTTTGTTTTCAATCAGTTCATCGAAGATTCTTTGTATAGGTAAGAACATTCGATTCTCTTTGGTAAATAGTTTTTTGGCAACATCCACCCTGACTCGTTCCATAAGATGTTCGGCATCTCCATAAGTCATTTTATAACCTTTGTCAGCAAGGAACGATAAATAATCACTAAACATATGCCGTACCAACATACTGCCATAAGGAAATATCTTAACCAAAGACCATCTATAGTCTTTGCCCCATTGTTGATATTGATTTAGAATTTTATCGTGTAGCTCATAATAATTATCCACACACCATAAGAAAGGTTCTAACTTACCAATATTGAGGCTGCCAAAAAACCAATCGGGATTATGATAGTTACGCAATAACATATTGTTTTGAATCACTTCTTTGAGGGCTTTTTCATCTTTTTTTTCGGTGGCTACTTCAAAGCGTATGCGGTGTTTAGCTTGTGGATAGATAACATAGCCTTCCTTCTTTTTTTCTTGGATAAGTTGTTGAGCAAATTGCTGACAGGCTTCAAAGGTGTCGAATGTTTTTTCGGTTGGTTTCTTTTTTTTGTCAATATCTATAAATTCTGTTTTGAGTAACTTAGTTTTTCCATTCACCCTTTCGGTTGCTCCCCCATTGTATTTCTTGGGTCCATAGCTACATTTGGTCTTATTGACGAGTACCTCAAAATACGTAAAACTGCTTCGCTCTTTGGGTTCAAGGGTTGCGAGGATTGTACTAATGACTTTGGTATCAAGATCGGGATTGAGTATTGCCTTATCCTTTTTTGCTTTTGCTTTAAGTAATGCTTCTTTTTTTTCTGTTACCTCCTTACTACCATTTAAGAGATAATCATAAGTTGGCATGGTTTTAAAATGAATGGCATCGTTAAAACGCTCAACCAGTATTTTTTCTTCAACTTCAGGAACAGCAGCATTCAATACAAAGTTAAAATGAATAATGTCTCTATCAAGATTAATTTTTCTGCGACTACTAACGTTGGGAAAGTCATATACAGAGGTAACTATTTTTTCAAGAAAGCGATTAAAGGTTTTCTCGTCCATAGAGCCTGCGTAAGGCGCAATTTGATCGGCTGCTTGTTGTCCCGAAAGATAGGTGCAACGTCCAACAGCAAGCTCAAGTGTTTCTTCACACCACTTCCATCTATCTAAGACCTCTTCAATAAATTCAGGTTCTTGAACTTCATGGTCAAGGTCTATTTCACTCAAGATGTTGATAAAATTGGGAATATATTTTTTATCCTTTAAGGCCAATTGTTTGGCTTCATACGTTCCTAATATTTCTCCATAAGAAGATATATAGCCGATGGCATTGGCATATTTTGCGGCTAAATCAGTATGAGTTTTAAGAATTTTGTTAAAGAAACCTTTGTTTTTTAAAACAAAATCTGCTTTTTCCTCTTCATCCTCAAAGCTCTTAAGTTTTTTGATTTTTTGTTTAATAATGGTTGTCATATCTCCCCCTAATGCCATTTGCAATTTAATATTTCCCTCTGCTAACTTTTTGTAGGTAGGAACTTTGTTTTGATGAATCGCATTGTTAAAATTGTCGTGTAATTCCTCCATTTTCTCCCAATAGGCATCATCATACTTACCAGTTTGATCAAGAAATATTTTATCTATTAGGTATTCTAATCCTGATAATTCATCCAGATATTCAGGAGCATCTTTAGTCTTTTTGATTTCCATTGAAAAATCAAACTCTTTTTCTACCAATGTTTTCATAAACACATCAAAAAGCTGAGGTGAAATCTTTTCAGGAAAAACATCACCCGCACAATTACCCATTTTAGTATAACAGTTGGCATATAACTGCATGATTTTTTTGGTATTTTTTTTCTCCTCTATCAAATTATCAAAACAAGTCGATAGCGATATGAAAAAATTTATCTCATCTACATTTTCGGGCTTTTTTGCTTTTAAAAATAACTCTTCAAAAGCCTCAATGTAGGTAGCGTCCTTACGAGCTAGTAAACTCAACCCTTCTAATCCCAATGGAGTATCATGCATGATATAAAAAGGTGGGTCAATACTTTGTGCAAATTCAAGGATATTTGGCTTTAAGGTAGGATATTTTTTAATAATATGTGTAAAAAAATCTTGTCTATGAAAGGTGTCTATTGTCTCGCCCTTGCTATTTTTTACATCAAATTGAAAATTGAAAGTATGCTCTTTTCTTTTAGGATCATCCTTGTGTTGATGAATGTAACTTGACCATTTTTTCAGCACTTCTTTGATATTTTCAACATCTTTTATGTTTACAGGAATGATGGTGCATTTAAAGTCGTCATTGGAGACTAAATTATCAAGATCAAGTTGTAATTTTTTTCTTTTGGGGTCTATTTTAGGAGACATTTTTTTTCTTTTTTATATTATATTATGAGTCATGCAAAAGGTGTAACAAGTTTGTAAAATTTAACATGATATATTTTTTATACACCTTTTTTATATGTCTATATTTAGACAAACAAAGGTATTGTTTTTTAGGAAGATAGACAAAAAATATACTTTTTTAGTGAAGAATTTTATCTTAATTATAAAGAGAGAATGGACAAGGCTTTGTCGTTACTTCATGTATAAGGTTCGATACTTTGATACCTCAAAAAAACGTCCTGTCCATCAAAAATAGACCCGATGGTAGTGGTATGGCAAGTAGTTTATGTGGTTTTTGTGGTTTAAGTAGTTTTTGTAGTTCTCTACTGTGACCAAGCCTACTTGCCATAAGAACGTACAGCGGGACCGTGCTTTACGACGAAGCACTTTACCGTTCTCTCCAAAAAAAATAAAATAATAAAAAGATAGAAATTTTTCGATAAATGATTGGATTGCCAAAGCGGACAAATAGGTGATGCATGACATTAATAAGGCTTTTTAATAAAATATATCAGAAAATATCGAAGGAAAATTTTATAAGTTATTGTTTTACCATTTCATAGAGTATATTTGTTGAAAAATTAAAAAAAGATGGCTGAAATCATTAGAATGCCTCGTATGAGCGATACTATGGAAGAAGGGGTATTGGTCGCATGGCACAAGAATATTGGAGACCCTGTAAAAGCAGGCGATTTACTAGCGGAGGTCGAGACAGACAAGGCTACCATGGAATTGGAAAGTTACCAAGAAGGTACACTTATCCACATTGGTGTAGATGCTGGTGTGACAGTACCTATTAACGCAATTATTGCCATTTTGGGCGATAAGGGGGAAGATGTTTCTGGAATCTTGGAGGAAGAAAAGAAGAAGACCGCAGCAACGGAAGAAAAAACCGAAGAGAAAGAAGAAGAGAAAACGGAAGAAAAAACCGAAGAGAAAGCGGAAGAAAAAAACGAAGAAAAAGCGGAAGAGGTTGCGCCTACGTCACAACCCAAACCAATGCCTGTTCACCAAGCAACACCGAGACCAACGGCATCATCAAGCAATAAAAGAATTAAAGCATCGCCTTTGGCAAAAAAATTGGCTGAGGAAAATCAATTAGATCTTGCATTGATACAAGGTTCGGGCGATCAAGGGCGTATCATCAAACGAGACATTGAGGCATATTTAGCCAATAAAACGGCACAACCACAGACGCAACCACCACCTGCAAAGGCAAGTCCCACTGCAAAAACCGTCGTATTTGCACCCGTCGTAGGGGAAGAAGTTTACGAAGACCAGCCCATTTCTCAAATGCGTAAAACCATCGCTCGTCGATTGGCAGAAAGCAAATTTGGTGCGCCACATTTCTATTTGACGATGGAAATTAATATGGATAGAACGATTGCAGCCCGTAAAAAACTAAATGAAATGTCGCCTGTCAAAATTTCCTTTAATGACATAATTATTAAGGCAGCAGCGACTGCGTTGAGAATGCACCCCGCGGTGAACGCTGCTTGGATGGGCGAAAGCCTGCGTTTCAATAAGCACGTGCATGTCGGGATGGCGGTAGCTGTTCCTGAAGGATTGTTGGTACCTGTCATCAAATTTGCAGACAATAAGCCACTGAGCCACATTGCAGCCGAAACGAAGGAATTGGCAGGAAAAGCAAGGGAAAAGAAACTGAGCTTGGAAGAAATGACTGGAAATACGTTCTCTATCTCCAATTTAGGAATGATGGATATTGACGAATTTACGGCGATTATCAATCCACCTAACGCTTGTATTATGGCGGTTGGGCGTATTGCCAAAATGCCAAGAGTCAATGAAAATAACGAAATTGTGGTGATGAATGTAATGAAAATTACGTTGTCGGCAGATCATCGTGTCGTAGATGGGGCAGTAGGCGCAAGGTTCTTACAAACATTCAAAAGCTTCTTAGAAGAACCAACTCGTATGCTAGTATAGGGACGAGAGACAGGTGACAAGTGACAAGTGAAGTGTGATAAAATCACTCGCCACCTATCACCCGTCACTAACCCAAAAATAAAAAACTCATCAGTGACAGTACTGTCAATGATGAGTTTTTGCAATTTATAGGGTAGCATATACCCTAATTGTCGGAATAGAACCAAATAGTTGGTTCAGGGTTAGTTAATTTCGAGGTGCAAGCCCATTATACTAAAATAAGGGATAACCAATCCTTCGTCTAATACCAAACCTACAGATGTTTTAGATTTAATCGGGTTACTAACCTTCCAAATCCCATCAGTGGTCTTAAAGACGATGTGGACAGTATGCTTTTGTTTTGTACTTTTTAAAAAAGATTGAATAAACAAAAGCACCTCTACGATGTTGGTAAATTGTGAGGAGTCTGCCTCCAAAAACTGACATTGTTTTATGCTCTCCAGTTCTACGGAGATGGGAACAACTTCCTCACTTTGTTGCATTAAAAGCATAAAAACATTTTAATCAAATTAATAATAATAATATTATATCAAATAATATGCCAGATATTACAACAGTGGTCTTAGGAGCCTCAACAAATCCTGCCAGATATGCTTTTTTAGCCACACAACGCCTACAAGAACATGGATTTACCGCCATTCCTATCGGTATAAAAGAAGGAAAAATAGGAGAAACAGACATTGTAGTGGGGCGTCCTGCCCTCGAAAACATACATACTGTTACATTATATTTAAATCCAATGCGTCAAAAAGAATATTATGACTATATTTTAGAGCTACAACCCAAACGCATCATTTTTAATCCAGGTACAGAGAATAATGAACTCATAGAGTTAGCAAAAACACACAATATTGAGACTATAGAGGCGTGTACTTTAGTGATGCTCTCTATCGGAAATTACGCTAATTCTCCTGTTAACGGCAAGCAGAAAGAAAAATAACAGAGTATGAGTTAATTCACAGTCTATTTATTTAACTTCACACTAATCCTTAAACATTAAAACATTAAAAAATGAATGAGAAAAATGCAATCGGACTTGATAAGGTCAAATCCAAAAAATTATCAGATAAGCTAAATGAACTCTTAGCCAATTACTCAATTTTCTACCAAAACACAAGAGGCTATCATTGGAATATTAGAGGGGAAAAATTTTTTGAACTTCATTTGAAATTTGAAGAATTATACAATGATTTAATCTTAAAGATTGATGAAGTTGCAGAAAGAATTTTAACACTGGGGCATACACCCAAACATAATTATACCGACTACAGAGCAATTTCTAAAATTCAAGAAAGTGTTGAAGTAAGTGACGGAATAAAAGCAATCGAAAATATATTGGAGTCTTTTAAAACAATAATAGTGCTTCAACGTGAGCTACTTGCGCTATCTTCTGATGCAGATGACGAAGGAACAAACGCTTTGATGAGTGACTACATCAGGGAGCAAGAAAAAATGGTTTGGATGTATTCAGCTTTTTTAAACAGATAAAATGAAAAGAAAAGCCAGCCACTAACAATGCATAAAACGGCGATAAGCTCTATGCGGGATTACTGAGTTTATACAGCGACGATATAAACATAAAAAAAGACGAACAAGCCTAAGCATGTTCGTCTTTTTCTATATTTTGGTAGTTGGCGTATTCGTATATTGGGTAATTGGCGTATTCGTATATTGGGAATTGGTGTAAATTTGAACCGCCTAATTTCCTCATCAACTAACTCCTAATTTCCTAATCAACTAATTCTCACCTTCTTCCGCTTCTTTAGCTTTTCTTTCCGCTCTTTTTTTCTCCTTATATTCTTTAAAAGCAGTTGCTTGTTCTTCTGTTAAAACATTCTTAATTTTTTCTCTATACTCCTTCGCCAATGGTTTTCTTTCTGTCGAATAGCCCTCTCTATCATCCTTATACTTTTGTTTAAGTGCAGAAAGTTTTGTTGTTTTTTCTGTAATAAGCGTTTCCAATTCCGTTTTTTGCTCATCGCTCAAAGCCACCGCCTCATTATCTTGAAAAGCGTCCTTAAGCTCTGTCATTTCTTTGTCAATGCGCTGTGTAATTCTTTCTTGTTGACGCTCCATTTTCTTAGCATCTCTTTCTGCGTTTGCTGCATCTTGTGCCATAACTTGAGTTAAAGTCAAAAGGCTAACAAATAAAATTAGTACAATTCGTTTCATTTCTTGTTATTTTTATTGTTTTATGTTTAAAATATAAAGTTACTAACTAAATAGGACACAAAATTATTACACAAGTTTAAAATATGCAATACTGTATAGTAATTTTTTTAGGAGAGAACGGTAAAACCCTTCGTCGTGACGCTAAGTCCTGCTGTCCGTTCTTATGGCTATCACTTATTATCCAAAGATGAAGAGCCAACCACAGAAACTACAAAAACCACTTAAACCACAAAAACCAAAAGCCATACCACTACCATCAGGTCTATTTTGGATAGTCTGTACCACAGCATCAAGCACTAAAGCACCCGACAACCATCCTCAATCTCCACAAAATAAGCCTCCGCCTCCAACCCTGTTTCCTCCTTATACGTCACTTGCATGCTTTGTACGACTTCATTAATATTTAAGTTGTCAATTAGATTAAGGGTACAGCCACCAAAACCACCGCCCATCATCCTCGCACCCGTTATTTCTTCCCGGTGAGCCAATTCCACCAACAAATCCAGTTCCTTACAGCTCACCTCATATTGTGTACTCAAACCATCATGAGACGCATACAATAACTGCCCAAATCCCAAAATATTGCCTTGTTCCAAACAATTACGAGCTTCTAAAACCCTTCTATTCTCTTGAAAAACATAATCAACTCGCTTTTTCAAAATAGGAGCTTTTTCAGATAAATAATTGTGGTAATCTACCGTTTCAATATCCTTGAAATTTTGGATAGTGGGATACTTTTCTTGAAGCAAGCGCAAAGCTTCTGCACATTCCGCAGGACGGTCATTATAACCAGAGTTCGTATTTTGATGCTTCACCATCGTATTGATTAAAACCAGAGTATGCCCTTCCAAATCAACAGGGACATATTCAAAGTCCAAAGACCCGCAATCCAACAACATCGCATGTCCTGTTTTACCAAATACAGAGGCAAATTGATCCATAATCCCACAAGCCGTTCCCACAAATTCATTTTCTACTTGTCTACCCAATTTGGCAATATCCCATTGGCTCAAATCCGCTTTAAAGAGCTTATTTAAGCCCGTTGCAAAGCCACAAACCAAAGCAGCCGAAGAACTCATGCCCGACCCAATCGGAATATCACCGCCCACCACACAATCAATCCCCGATAAAGGAATAGAACGTTTTTGGAATTGTTGGAGTGTTCCCATGATATAATTGCCCCATCCCTTATCCGTCTTTTCAATAATTTGAATGTCAGATTCCCAATAATCATCAAAATCTATGGAGTAGATACGCAACTTGCCTGTATCATTGTGGTTCAGTGCAAAATGAATGCCTTTGTTCACCGCAGCAGGTAAGACAAATCCATCATTATAGTCCGTATGTTCACCGATTAGATTGATGCGACCAGGGGCTTGTATGGATAAGGAAGGAGCAACACCAAATTTGTCCTTAAAAGTTTGTTTTATCATGTAGTTTTGACTTGAGTTTTCTTACAAATTCACCTGTTGCGAATCGCCTATCATCACCAATCACTCGTCACCAATCACTTAGATCGTTGTATCATCTATAGGCGAGGGCGGGGGCGGAATATCATTTTGGGAATGGGGTGGCGGCGGTGGGGGAGGCATTGCCCTTTTTTGCATATCAGGAATGTCTTCGTAAAAATCGAATTCTGTTTGTTGTACAGGTGGTTTTGCGATGGGCTGTCTTTGGGCAGGAGGGGCAGGGATTTCCTCTACTAATTCGGCATCAACGGTATCTTCCTCCGCTTCTTCTGCTTCTCCTAAAGTATTAGGCGGTGTATCGTCTTCTAACAAAGGTCGTTGATTTCGTATCTGTAACCATCTGTCTACAACGACATTAGCAATGATAGCAAAGCTACCAACAGCACTTAGAATGACTAAGGAGATGTATATTTTTATTACGGTTGCAAACATTGTAGGACAATATTAAAAAGAATTAACCCATTTTGCCAATAATTTATTTATAAATCTCATTTTTGTGCAACTATTTTAATTGATTTGAGTGCATCAGAAGTTCTGTCTGTGCAAAATAGACTCGATAGTAGTGGTATGGCAAAATAGTTTAAGTAGTTTTTGTGGTTTAAGTAGTTTAAGTCGTTGCGGTTCTTGCTTATTGTATTGTTGTTTCTTTTGCCATAAGAACGGATAGCGAGACCCTGTGTCACGACGGAGCATTTTACCGTTCTCTCCTTTTTAGTAGATTAGGAGTTAGTTGATTAGGAATTAGAACTTGAAACCATTTAGAATTTAGATATTAGGAATTAGAATTAAAAAATATTTTATGTCAGATTTACAACAACAAATTGAAGCTGCTTGGGAAGATAGAGCTTTGTTAAAAGAAAAAAGTACTGTGGAAGCAATTCATGCGGTGATTGCACAATTGGATAAAGGGGTGTATCGTGTGGCAGAGCCGACGGAGACGGGATGGAAAGTGAATGATTGGATCAAAAAAGCCGTCATCTTGTATTTTCCGACCACCACCATGGAAACAATCAAAGTTGGCCCTTTTGAATTTCACGACAAAATACCTTTGAAAGAAAATTATGCGGAATTGGGCGTGAGAGTTGTGCCCCATGCCATCGCTCGACATGGAAGTTTTGTCGAAAAAGGCGTGATTATGATGCCGTCTTATATCAATATCGGTGCGTATGTGGGTAGTGGAACGATGGTCGATACGTGGGCAACGGTTGGCTCTTGCGCTCAAATTGGCAAGAATGTGCATTTGAGTGGAGGTGTGGGTATTGGCGGCGTTTTAGAGCCTGTACAAGCATCGCCCGTCATTATAGAGGACAATTGTTTTATTGGTTCTCGTTCGATTGTAGTAGAAGGCGTTCATGTGGAAACAGAAGCCGTTTTGGGTGCCAATGTTGTCTTGACCCAATCAACTCGCATTATTGATGTCAGTGGCAGTGAACCCGTCGAGTATCGTGGAAGAATCCCTAAAGCATCTGTCGTGATTCCTGGAACTTACGAAAAAGAATTCCCCGCAGGAAAATACCAAGTCGCTTGCGCTTTAATCATCGGAAAACGAAAGGAGTCTACGAATAAAAAGACGTCTTTGAATGAAGCGTTGAGGGAGCATGGGGTTTCTGTTTAGTTTTTGTGGTTTTTGTGGTTTTTGTGGTTTTTGTAGTTTTTGTGGTTTTTGTAGTTTGTGTGGTTTATGTAGTTGTATAAACCGTTTAAATTTGTGTGGTTTATGTAGTTGTATAAACCGTTTAAATTTGTGTGGTTTGTATAGAGAAACCCCACCCAAACTAAAATCTAAACCGTTTAAATTTGTGTGGTTTATATAGAGAAACCACAAAAACTACTTAAACCACAAAAACCACATAAACTAAGTCTAAGTCGTTTCCGTTGCAGCCTCCAGCATAATCGCCAGATTGTTGAAACGCATCCCCTTAATACCTTTGAGTAAAGGAGCTTTATACTTTCCTTCCAACTCAAAAAACGTGGATTCGGGTAATATTTCTATTTTGCCCAACGTGATGTTTCTGCTTTCAACCGCCTCATTGACCAATTTGATAAGGCGCAATGGATTGAGTTTGTGCTTAGAACCCAAATTGATGTAAAAACGCATGTACATACCATTTGTCGAAAACTCAGTGACAGGTTTTGCTGCTTCAGGTTTAGGCGAAGCATCCATTTTTTCGCTAATGGTATCAAAAATCTTGTGCTTACTGATTTCTAAGAATAAGAACCTGTTAATCAAGTCTTTACGACTCAAATGGTTTAGTTTTTTATAGACACTTGGGAGCAAATGTGCCACTTTGATTGGGTCAATTTCTACAGTACTTATTTTTTTTGCAGCATGTTGAAACTGTTTTTTTAAGACCGCCTCACTACTCGGCATTCTTCGTTGCTCAATTTCGATACCAATAAGTTCCTCAATTTCATCTAATATTTCTTCCTCCTTAATGGTTACAAAAGAAATGACAATGCCATTATTGCCTGCCCTTCCTGTACGTCCACTTCTATGAATATAGGCTTCAGCATGATTAGGAAGATTGTAATTGATGACATGGGTAAGATTTTCTACATCAATGCCACGAGCCGCCACATCCGTCGCCACTAAAATTGGAACAAGATTGTTTTTAAATCGCATCATCGCCCGTTCTCGCTGTTCCTGTGCCATATCTCCATGAATCACATCAACAGGAAAATTATCTTTTATCAATCTATTGGCGATTTCTTGCGTCTCCTTTTTGGTACGACAAAAGATGATGCCATAAATATCTGGGGCAATCCCAATAATTCTTTTGATAGCCAGATACTTTTTATTATCAGCGATTGAGTAGAAAAAGTGTCTAATGTTTTCCGCACTAATATTTTGCGTACCTATCTGAATCTCATATGGATTTTGTAGATATTGCGCCATAAGTGATTCCACCTTTTGCTGTCGAGTTGCAGAAAAGAAAAGACTTTGAGCATCTACAGGCGTTTGCCTGATGATATACTCAACATCTTTTTGTAATCCCATCGAAAGCATTTCGTCTGCCTCATCCAATACAATAGTAGATAAGTAAGACAAATCCATTTTTTCACGTTCTATCAAATCCTTGACACGACCAGGCGTACCAACGACAATGTGGACGACATCTTCTTCCAAGACTTTCATCTGAAAAGCAATATTGTCATTACCACCATAAATCGGAAAAACTTCGATTTCTTTAAGGTATTTCGTAAAATTTTTGATGTCCTGTGTTACCTGCAAACACAGTTCACGGGTGGGAGTAAGAATCAGCACCTGAATATCCTCCGACTCAGCATCTACTTTTTGTAGAAGAGGGAGAGAATAAGCAGCCGTTTTACCAGTTCCTGTTTGTGAAAAAGCAACAACATCGTTGTTGTTTTCCAGTATATAAGGAATTGCTCTTTCTTGTATGGGTGTTGGTTGTTTAAAACCAAGTTCATTTACCGCTCGCACTAGTACAGGAATGAGGTCTAAACCTTCAAAAGTAAGCATAAAGTATGATTTGTCTTTGTATTAACTCTTTGATTTTCAGTTTATTAGCTTGTAATGTGAGCGTATATTTTCTATTTAAATGGCAAAAGTAAGGTATTTTTTGCACAATGGTCGAAACATTTTTGTTTTATAACACAAAAATATCCCATTTGATGTTAATCAAGCATGTTAATTAGGAGACAACGGTGACAATAGCCTTATCACGCATGCTCCCGCTATTCGTTCCATCCCTATCGGGATCCACTACTATCGGGTCTATTTTGGACAGCTTGGACGACTTTATTCTTGTGGGTAAACCAACTGAACCTAGTAAAATACTACCTTTTCCACGGGTAATAAATAACTTTTTTACTAAAAAACAAATATATTGAGACGAAATTAAGAAATGAATAGTTATTCTTTCACTATTTCTTAAACCAAATTGTCAAATTTTTGCTTGAGCCAGACTGAATTGGCAATTGGTTCTTTCTTTTCTAAAAGGATTGCCAGCTTACTTTTTTGAGCAATAATAAAAGCATTGCCCTTAAAAGTCTGCCATTCTTTGATTTTGGCTAATTTCTTCAAAACCATTAGAAAGTGTAAAATTCCCTGACGATTTTGGCTCGATACAGCTTTATTACGTTTTATATAACGTTCAAATGAAATGATAAGATACGAAAGTAAAGTAAATTCTCCTAAATCATAGTACACTTTCATTAAAATATATTTAGAACTAATCTCATAATATACATCTGTAAACTCTACGGAATTTAAAAGTTGAACTACATGGTCAAAGTCGCCTGTTTCATAAAAATACGTTGCTAAGTTAAAATGATAGGCGTTTTTCCTGATATGCTCTACAAGGTATACTTGATAGTGTTCAATAAAGTTTTTGATCCAATCATATGATTTTAGGCGCAAACCCAAAGTTACGATATTTTTATAATGAGGATGTGCCAACACTCCATTTCCTCAAAAAAGTACAAATCATGTGCTAATTAATCTTAGAAATAAGGAGAGAAATGTTCATGCTTCGTCGTGAAGCATGGGCCTGCTGTCCGTTCTTATGGAAGGCATCGCAAAAATGCCTTTCAGTTTCCATACCACTACCATCAGGTCTATTTTGCACAGACAGAACGCTTTTATATAGTTTTTGTAGTTGTCTAAACCACAAAAACTAATATCGTTCATTCCCACGTTTGAAATTCTTAGTAATCTTAGCCAAAATCAACTGGATTTCAAAATCTGATTTTTCCTGAATTTTAGATTGAAATTCAGTTGTTTTTTTTGCATTGAGTGTTTTTACAATTTTTTGATTATAATAAATCAATGTTTTATCCTTCGTGATTTTATAAGAAAAAGGTGACTGTTCAGCTAATACTTTTCGTTTATCAATTTTTTTTTAGTGGAATCATCAAAAGTAGGTGGCAAATATTTAGGAATACGTTGTTCAATTAATTCCCGTAATCCTGTTTCAGGATAAAGTTTATACTGTTCAAAATCAGCCAAAGGAATCCACTTAAAATTCAACATGGAGGTGTCAGGTTTTTCCCCTATTTTTTCTTCTTGCTGTGCATCTCGTAGATGACAAAAAAACACAATTTCGACCTGATGAATGCCCCCTTTCCATCCCTCAAAATCAGGATTGTCATAAACAAATTCTCGCACAAACGCCAATTCACTCACCTCAATATCCAAAGAAATTTCCTCTTTAAATTCCCGAATTACCGTATCTTTTAAGGTCTCCCCAACTTCTTGACCCCCACCAGGTAAACTATAAAAAATCCTGTTTGTATATTTATATTCAATAAACAAAACTGTTTCATCTTTCAAAAGAATTCCTCTACTGGATATATTGTGTTTCATTATTTTTTTTGCCAAAGATATAGCAATCCTAATTCATTTTAGAATTTTTCTTTCACGCAAAGAGCGCAAAGGATCACAAAGCTCAACAGAAACCATTTTGGTTCTTTGCGACCTTTGCGAAAAACTCTGCGACCTTTGCGAAAAACTTTTTTTCTATTCTACAAATAGGATTACTATAAAGTTTTTTACTGAACCAAATAAAAACTATCTTCGTATTTCAAAAATGGAAAGATGAAAATAATATTCTTAGACATACAAGGCGTACTCTACATCAATGACTACAAACGTTCCTTAGAACAAAAAGGCTTAAATGCCTTCGACATATACGGACCAAAGTTCGCTCCACCATGCGTCCAAAATCTCGAAAAACTCATCGAAACGACACAAGCCAAAATAGTTATGAGCAGTTCATGGCGCATAATGGGCTGGGAAAGAGCCATCGCCCTATGGCAAGACCGCCAACTGCCAGGCGAACTCATCAGCCTAACAGGGCAATTCCCCGACTTAAATCGAGGGGGCGAAATCTACCAATGGCTTCAAGAAAACGGCTGCCACAACGAGCCGCCTACCATCACCCAATACGTTATTATCGATGACAACAACACCATGTTACAATCCCAACAAGACAACTTCGTCCAAACCAACACCCACGAAGGATTCACCCAAACCAACCTGCAACAAGCCATCGACATTCTAAATCGTCCACGTCCAAACCAAAAAACAGCCAATAGCCATACAGACCTTCCAAAATAGCCCTGATGGTAGTGGTATGATGGCAGTGGGGTAGGGGCAGACCCCATGTGTCTGCCCGCAGCGTTGGTCTGCCATCATAAGAACGGACAGCAGGCCTTTCTGTCACGACGAAGCTTGAACCTTTCGCTCCTAAAAAATAAATTTCACGTATGGGAACTTTTTATGAAAGAATAATGTTTAAGCATTAGAAACTTCCATGAAAAAGGAAAAAATCTATTTTAAAAACCACAAAATGCAACCACAGGCATTACATATCATCTACTTTCCGCACCGCTACAGGCGTAGCCAATAGAATTCCCATAGCCCAAATTCAAGGGAAAATACACTCACAATAACCTTATAACAAGCCTAAGTACAGGACAAGAACGTGCATCCTTAAAAGATGTAAGGCGATACCTATGTCAATTCCTTATTGGCAAAGAACCCCTATTTCAAAAATGTCCTATAATTACGTACTTTTGCAAAAAAATAAAAAACCATCATGACCATAGAACAATTATTGCAAGAAACAACAGCAAAAGCAGTCAAAGAATTATTTGAAGCAGATTTTCCACAGACACAAATCATTATCAACGAAACTCGCAAAGAATTTGACGGAGAACTCACAGTCGTCGTCTTTCCGTTTGTCAAAATAGCGAAAAAAAAGCCTGAAGATGTCGGAGATGCTATCGGAACTTACCTTAAAAGTGAGATTGACCAAATCGAATCTTTCAACGTCATCAAAGGCTTCCTGAATCTGTCATTTGTCGATGATTTTTGGATTAATAAATTTGGAGAACTTGCCAAAAAAGAGAACTATGGAGTCCAAGAGTCAAATGGAAAAACAGTCGTTTTAGAATACTGTGGACCGAATACCAACAAGCCTTTACATTTAGGTCATATACGAAATATGGTGTTGGGATATTCCGTTGCCAACTTACTTACCGCAACAGGACACAAAGTACATAAAGTCAATATCTTAAATGATCGAGGCATTGCTATTTGTAAATCTATGTTGGCGTGGCAAAAATTTGGAGAAGGCGCAACACCAGAAAGCACAGGCAAAAAAGGAGATCATTTAGTCGGAGAGTTTTATGTGAAATTTAATGCTGTCTTAGAAGAGGAATATAGCTTTTGGAAAGACAGTGACGCCGCAAACGAAAAGTTTAAGGAATGGCTCAATAGCAAAGAAGCCAAAAAACTGAAAGAGGAATATAAAGGCGAGGAGGTCTTAAAAAAAGACTTCTTCAAAAGCTACAGCAACAACTATTTTAACGAGCATTCAGCACTCGGAAAAGAAACAAAAGCAATGCTCCAAAAATGGGAAGCAGGAGACAGCGAAGTACGAGCCTTATGGGAAAAAATGAACAATTGGGTCTACGATGGATTTAACCAAACTTATGAGCGTTTAGGCATTGATTTTGAAGAAGTATATAAGGAGTCAGAATACTACGAAGCAGGTAAATCAATGGTAATTGAAGGATTGGAGAAAGAGCTTTTTTACCAAAAAGACGACAAATCTATTTGGACTGATTTAGAAGCCTATAAATTAGATAAAAAGCTATTGTTGCGTAAAGATGGAACATCTGTTTATCTTACACAAGATTTAGCGGTTGCCCAAGCACGATACGATAAGTATAAAATGGATATTTCTATTTATACCGTAGGAGATGAACAAGACTATCACTTTAAAGCCCTAAAAGCAGTTTTGTCACAAATGAACAAAGCATATGCAGAAGGCGTTTATCATCTTTCTTACGGAATGATTGATTTGCCAGGTGGTGCAAAAATGAAATCTCGTGAAGGTACAGTTGTGGATGCAGATGACTTGATTGAAGAAGTTGTTGCGAAAGCAAAACAAGCGACTTTGGAATCAGGAAAAATAGAAGATTTCTCGACAGAACAAGCAGATAAATTATTTGAAATTTTGGGTGTAGGTGCCATTCGATTTTTTATCTTGTCCATTGACCCAAAAAAACGAATGACGTTTGATCCTGCACAATCCGTAGAGTTACAAGGATTTACAGGCCCTTATATTCAATACAGTTATGCACGTACACAATCCGTTTTACGAAAATATGCTAAATCACCCTCAACAGAAATAGCAATAAATAAATTAGTAGCGGAAGAAAAGGATTTAGTTATTCAACTCAATAATTATGAGAAAGTTGTTCAAGAAGCAGCCAAGCAATATGAGCCATCACTGATTGCACACTACGTTTATAACTTAGCCAAAAGCTACAATAAGTTTTACGCAGAATGTCCAATTTTGAAAAATGATGATGAAAAAATCACTGATTTCCGAGTGCTTTTATCGCAAAAAGTAGGAGAGGTCATCAAAAAAGGTTTAGCTCTTTTAGGCATTCAATCTCCAGAGCGAATGTAATTGTAGAGTGACGGGTGACAAGTGATATATGACGAGTGATGAATCCGTAAAAAAAGAAAACCACCTAAATGCTGTAATAGCTTAGGTGGTTTTTTATTTTTTTAAAAGTGATTCATCGACTCGTCAGCGTCGAAAGTAAGAACCGAGAACTACGGCACCAATTTACAGCTGAGTCAAGAAACTATCCTTAACAATTTGCTGAAATTCCTTCGTTGTAGAACTATCGTCTTTCCACTGGTATTTGAGTTTTACGTGAAGATTGAGATACGTAAAAGCTTCGATGACATTATTGCATTTGCCCAATTCTTCTAAAGTGTGTTCATAGACCGCAGAATCCCCCCCAAACAATTCACTGATAAAAGCAAAACGCTGATTGAAACTTATATTAAATTTCTTAGATTCTTGTTGTTTTAACGTATTGTTTAAATCATTGTTTGTTTCTGTGAAATTTGTATTTACAGTGGGATCAACAGGCTCAGGAATATCTTGTTGAGCGACAACATTGTTATACGCTCCTGTCAAAACCTCCGTTTCCTCTCCTCCAACAGAATCAGGTGCATCCATTTCAAGTAAATCTTCTTCCTCCTCTTCAAAAGTAATGGGTTCTTCTTCCTCCATATCAACAACTACCCGTTCAGTTGTGCGTCTATCAGTAAGCCCACTAAGATCAACAGATTCTGTAGCCCTTCTTTGTTCTTCCAAAGCATCTTGCTCTTCCGTTAGTGTTGTTTCAGCAATGAGTTCCTCTTCATCTGTAAAGAATTCTTTGATACTTGTAGAAGATTCCTCTATGGTAGGTTCAGGAGTAGGCTCTATTTCTTGAAAAACATCCTCCGTTGTCATTGTATCAATGCTTTTTTCCTCTTCCGCCAAATCAATAAATTCCTCTTCGTCTATTTCTGTTGCATCTTCGTCAGCCGCTTTTCGTTGGACTTCTTCTAAAATATTGGTAAGATCTTCCGTTACTTCATCTTTAATATCTTCGTCAGTTGCATGAAGATTTGCAGCTCCCAATCCTGTTGCTACAACACCAGCCGCTCCTAATTTCGTAACAGTGCTATCAAAGAAAGAAGACTTTTCTTCTTTGACTTCTGGTGGTTTTGCTTCAACTTTTGGTTGGGTTTCAACAGCAGTTTCTGTTTCTACCACCGTTTCAGCAGGTATTTCCTGTTCAGGCGTATCCATCTCCTCCAAAATGCGCTGTGTTTTTTCGACTTCCCACGCTTCTGCTTCCTCAAATTCTAGTATGGTGTCATATAAGTCGATAGCATACTTTTTGAGCAATGCCATTTCTAAATTGGAGGATTGTAATGGATTTGATTCGATAGAATCAAACAGATAGTTGATTTTTCTAAGAACCAACTCAACTTTTTTTACTTTCTTATTCATGAGCAGAAGTTTTTTCCAAGTAATTTGAGGTGTTTTGTTATAATTTATTAACAAACTCTGTTAGCTATGGTTGAAGATAATGAGTATATTTATGAAATAGAACCTAAAAATACGTTAAGTATGGCTAAATACAAATTTTTCAAATCAATGTTTTATATATTAAATTGAAAACACATCTATATGTTCCATAGTTTTTTAGTAATGGATAAAAAATAAGGTATCGATTTTTGGCAAAAAAATATTTTGATTTATAAGGAAAAAAGCAAAATCATAGCAGGGCTACGATGAGCATTTTTGACGAAGTAAATCGGAATATATCGACACCTAAAACGATAAGTTATTCTTTTTTCATTACTGAGAAGTAAAGATACGAATTTTTAGCAAAGAGATTTTTTGATAAATTAGGCAAAAAGCATATGCATCTCTTCGGGAGTGCAAGGCTTTTTAACGAACTATATCGACGCTAAAAACGAATTTTCACTTTTATAAGATTCCTTAGCAAAAATCTCATAAAATTGATACTGTGATACTTATGAATTTGTGAATAAAATAGTTCTATTTTTACCTCAACTTCCTTCTATTTTTTTTTACCTTGCGACCACATTTGTAATTTAGTGTCAAATCACCATCATCATGTTTATTGAACCAAGTTTTTATCAAAAGAATCAAGGCTGGATAGAAGTCATTTGTGGCTCTATGTTTTCTGGGAAATCAGAAGAACTTATCAGACGCCTCAAACGAGCGCATATTGCCAACCAAAAAGTAGAGATTTTTAAGCCTCTTATTGATAACCGTTATGATGACAAAGATATTGTATCACATGACGAAAACCGTATCCAATCAACGCCTGTTGAAGCTGCTCAACGCATTTTGTTGTTAGCAAAAGAGGTTGAAGTGGTTGGTATTGATGAAGCACAGTTTTTTGATGAGAATCTCCCTGCCGTTTGTGAAACATTGGCTCGCAATGGCTCAAGGGTCATTATTGCAGGCTTAGACAAGGATTATTTGGGTAAATCCTTTGGCATTATGCCTGAAATCTTGGCATTGGCGGATACCGTAACCAAACTACACGCTATCTGTATGAAATGTGGCGGTTTGGCGACCCATTCTTTCCGTAAGATCATCAACCACGAACAAGTCGTTTTGGGCGAGAAAGAGAGCTATGAGCCTCGTTGCAGAAAATGTTTTAGCGAAGGACTCGCTGCCCAAACAACTGATCAGGGAAACGGAACAAGAGATGAGGTCGAAGGCTGTTCTTTGTAGGTGTTTTTTTGTGCCGTAGTGTTGTAGTGCTGTTGTGGAGATTCATTAACAGAAGAAACAGAAGGTATATGGTATTTTAACCACAGCACCAAGAACTACAGCACCACAGCACCAAGAACCACAGCACCACAGCACCAAGAACTACAGCACCACAGCACCACAGCACCAAGAACCACAGCACCAAGAACCACAGCACCAAGAACTACAGCACCACAGCACCAAGAACTACAGTACAAAAATAAGGAGAGAACGGTGGTTCCTTCGTCGTGCAGCAGGGTCTCGCTATCCGCTAAAAGGGCTTAAAAAGAGCCAAAAATCACAAAAGAACCGAACCACAGTACTATAGCACTAAGAACTACAGAACAAATTTAAGCCCTACCGCTACTATCGAGTCTATTTTGCATAGACAGAACCCTTGTCGTGCTGTGATCCATAAAGAAACCGAAAATATCCGTACAAGCCATCAAAAATAGACCCGATGGCAGTGGTATGGCAAAATAGTTTAAGTTGTTTTTGTGGTTTAAGTCGTTGCGGTTCTTTCTTGTTTTTGTGGTTATTCCTTTTGCCATAAGAACGAACAGCGGGACTTTCCATGACGATGAAAGATAGACTGGTCTCTCCTAAAAAAAAGACATAAAAAAAGCCCGTTTCTACTAGTAGAAACGGGCTTTTTAAGTTTTGCTAAAAAATCAATTTAGCCTCTCTTAACGAGTAACAATGATTTTTTCGGCAAGTCTTTCTGTGGCGGTAGTAATGCTTAGCACATAGTTGTTAGGCACTAATTCGCTTACATCAATTTTGATTTGTTGCTTGCCAACTTGCATTTTTCCTTGATCTTTTTGACTAATTAATCTACCTTGAATATCAAAGATTTCTAGAGTAACATTTGCTGATTGGCTCAAGCTGAATTCAATAGTAGCTTGATTTACAATTGGATTAGGGTATACTTTTAAGGTAGATAAAGAATTTGCAGTCTCTTCTACACTGACATTAGGATCAACCTGAAATTCAGGTAAATCGTAAACTGACTCAGGAATATTTTCATCTGTGAAAGTAGTCGTACGGAACATTCCTCTAGCGTGTGTACCAGCATAAAGAATTTGACATCTCCAGTTATCAGAAGTTCTTGACGCTTCACGAGCCATTGGTTCTTGGCGGAGGGCATATACAGGAACTGCTCCCATACCAGTTGATTGATTTTCCCAAGCATAAGTACCGCCAGATTTTTTAGTGTACCAGATACCATATCGAGATCCAATAACAATACCTTTACTGACATTACCAGCAAAAGTTTCGTTTCCTTGTTGTAAAATTTCTACAGCATAAATAGGTCCTTTAGGTAAATCGTTTTGAATTGACTCAAAGACAACATTATCTGCATCAATATTTGCTGTTTCATAGATATAACTATCATTACCATAGTTTCCACAAGTAAAGACAACTCTCTTGTCATTAGAAGGGTCTATAGCAATATTAGTAATATAACGCCCTAATTGACCTACAATTCTTCTAGCTATAGGGAATTCACCATCTAAACGATTTAGATTTGTTACAAGAAGAAGACGGCCACTTGTTGTACCAACAATAACTCTATCTCCGTCAGAACTTGTTGCAAGACAACTTACTTCCCCTTGTGCAGTAACAGGAGTAGTCGTACCTAAAATTTCTTGATGTGTTAAATCAGACCAGGCAGGAGTTACACTTGGATTAAGTGCATCCTCTGTCATCCATAATTTTCCACTTAGTGAACCTATGAACATACGAGCTCTTGCAAAACGGCTATCTGAAGGTGCAATAACGAATCCGTAATCTTCTAATTCATAAGTGAAGGAACCATCATCTTCTTCTTTTGGTTCTAAAGTAACTTGATATTGTACATACATTTCATCAACAACATATGGATCATCAGGAATCTGGTTGTATTTAGCAACATCAGTTGTAACGATAAAACTTTGTCCGTTGTGTCCATCAATAGTAGCTAGATCTCCTTGAAAATCAGGCGTGATAAGGACGCTTTCGCCATCAATGATAAATTCAGGAACAGTTGCTGTTTCGCCATCAATGGTTGTTTGTACCATATTGATTTCGTCTGGTTCCCATGAACTTACTTCATAAAATAAACGAGTATCTTCCCATAAGAGGAAAGGTTGAATAAAGAATGCTCCTCCACTAACTTCACATCGTCCATCTTCCGCACTACTGTGAGCAGGATCATCAGGAACATAATTGATTGCACATCCAAAAGATTCTCCTCCGTTAGTAGAACGCAAAAGACTTCCAAAACTCGGTTCTTGATTTTGAGTTCCTGCAAACATTACGTTAGGGTTAATATTAGAAATGTCTGTGAAAGCACCATCACCGCCATAAGCGTCCGATGCACTTTGGAAAGAATTGTAGTTATAAGTAAGTAACTGTGTTCCATTATCTTGAGCACCTGCCATCACAACACCGTCATGTCCTGCTGCAACAGAGTAACATTGGAAGGTATTGTAGTTTTTATTTAATCCTTTAAAATCAGGATAAGCTAAAGTAGCGTTTTCAGATTTGAATACTCCACCATCACAAGTGATATATAAAATATTAGAATTGGTTGGGTGATAGAACAAGCCTTGTTTATCTGCATGAATCCATTTAGGATTACCTGGATTAGCAGAGTATAATTCTACCCTTGTCCAACCATCAGCAATAGACCAAGTCCATAGTCTTATACCACCAAGATAGATTTTTTCAGGATTATTAGGATCAATATCTAAACAGAAATCATATCCACCTTGTGTCTCTATATTTAAGAATTGACTGCCACTTGCTAATAAAGAAAATGTTTCCCCTCCGTCTTTTGATTGCCAAAGACCTGTGAGGGTATTATTAGAAGAAGCGATGTAAACAAAATCTGGATCTGATGGAGAGACTGAAACAATCTTTCTTCCTCCAGGAATAACATTTGGTAAGTCTCCATTGCCATTAAGTTTAAAAAAGGTTTCCCCATCAGTAGATTTCCAAAAGTCAGCATTAACGGCACAATAAACATGCCCCTCTGAATCAATATCAATATCATGAGCTATTACATCAGTAACACCAGCACCAGGTAGAGGATTTCCAGCATCATCATTAGGTATTTCCCAATTTTCACCACCATCTGTTGATATACGTAAGCCACGATTGGTTGCAGCATAAACATATATATTGCCACCTCGAGTATAAGTTTCAATTGAATTTATAGCAGTCCACACGTCATTAGAGACATTTGTGTCTGGTGCAATAAGTGATTCAAATGTATCACCTCCATCTGTTGATCTAAAGATTCCTGTACCAGGATAAGTTACAGATTGTGATCCAAATGATCCACTTTCAAGAATATTGTTCTCATAATCTGAACCTGTACCAAGATATATATCACCATTATCTGCTTGAGCCATAGAAGCGACGGGCGCACATCCTGCATCGATAGATGATTGAAGTACAGACCAGTTATTTCCGCCATTGGTTGATTTGAAAACTCCACCAGTTACACTTGATGCATATAAGGTTTGGTCATCTTCATTGTCAATCAAAAAAGCTCTTGTACGTCCACCAACATTGTTGGGACCTAAGTTTGTCCATTCAACATCTTGATCTAATGTAGAAGTTTTGTTGGTTGCTTCTTTATGTTCTTTTACAGCCTTGTATTCATTCATTACATCCACAGGATCCACTACATTAGTGATTTGATTTGCTACAATCCTGTTTAGGTATGTAGCAGCAGGTCTGGTTTGTGGAATCTCGTTGATTTTCGGAATTGCTTCTTGATCTGCTGCAGTTATCTTTTGCACTGGTTGATTTACACCATCAGTTCCATTGATGACATAGACAACTCCTAATACAAAGAGCAGCATGAAGGGTAATAATAATTTTTTCATATACTATATTTTAAATTGATCTATTTTAATGTATTTGAGAAACAAAAATAAAAAATTATGTAAAATATAAAAGTTAGTTGAGTAACATAGTGTGTGTTTTAACAAAAAAATGACAGAAAACACTGTTTGTTTGTCCACTTATTGCTTTTTTAAGCTACTTTCTATAAATTACTACAAGCTATCTAATGTTTGGTTAGTGTTAAATATGTCTCTCTGCGTGATAAGAGGAGCGTACAAGTGGTCCGCTTTCTACAAAATCAAACCCTTTTTGTAGGCCAATTTCTCTGTATTCAGCAAATATATCTGGGTGTACAAACTCTGCCACAGGCAAATGGTGTCGTGTTGGTTGTAGATATTGCCCTAAAGTAAGGACATCACAGCCATTTTCTACCAAATCATCCATAATTTCCAATACTTCTTCTCTCGTCTCTCCTAATCCCAACATTATGCCAGACTTGGTTCTACAGCCAAACTCTTTTGTTCTTTTTGTTTGTTCTAAGCTTCTTTCGTACCTCGCTTGTGGTCGAACCAAGCGATAAAGTCGTTTGACTGTCTCCATATTGTGCGAAACGACTTCGGGTTTTTCTTCAATAACAGTATACAAGGCATCCCATCTTGACTTAAAATCAGGAATCAAGGTTTCCATTGTTGTTGTGGGTGATTCTAAGCGGACTTGTCGAATGGTTTCAGCCCATATTGCAGCACCACTGTCTTTTAACTCGTCCCGATTTACAGAGGTCAATACACAGTGTTTTACACCCATCAATTTTACAGCTTCTGCGACTCTTCTTGGTTCATCTTCATCATATTCAGGGGGTCTTCCTGTAGCTACGGCACAAAAAGAACATGCTCTTGTACAGACGTTCCCTAAGATCATAAAGGTAGCTGTTCCAGATCCCCAACACTCGCCCATATTGGGGCAATTTCCGCTTTCACAAATGGTGTGTAACTTATACTTATCTACCAAATTTCTGACTTTTCGGTAGTTTTCGCCCACAGGTAATTTGACCCTTAGCCATTTTGGTTTGGGTTTGCGTGGTTCTTTTTTGTTGATTACAGGTAATTCTATCATAAAACACTACATTTTGAGATGTTATAAAGATAACACATCTATTGTAATATGGTTTTAAACATTCTGTAAAATGACATCCTTTTCGTCAAATAGAATACCATATTGTGCTAATTCTGCTAAAATAGGCTCATAAACTTCAGGCATTGTAGGTATTTTGACTCCAGATAATTGCACTTTTTCATTTGCAATCAACTTTATCATCATCCCCACAGGCAAGCCTACTGTTTTGGCAATAGCGGTATGTTCTTCATCTTCTCCCATACAAACCATTGTGGCAACTTGCTGACGTTGTTCTCCATCTAATTCGTAATCTATTTCGTGGAGCATCACAATCATATCTTTGTCTCCTGCTTCTAACTTCCACTTTTCTTGTAATAAATCACACAAAATAGCGGCAACTGTTCCTTTTTCTAAAGCAATTGGCACATTGTCGAAGAGTCCTAACCAACGCATTTGATGCATTATAGGATCATTGACTTCTAAACCTAAGAAGTTCGCTAAGGAGTCTTCTATATTATAGTTATTGCGTTTTAGAATATATACAGGTAAGTAGGATTCTAATAAGTCTGTATAAGTTTGTTCTGCGACTTCTATAATATGTTTGTTGTCTGTCCAGCCCAATTGAACGAAGCTATTCCAAGCCTTACAATATCCTTTTCTTCGGAGTGTGCCTCTTAAAAATGTGCCAATTCCTTCAAGATTGTATTTTTCCATATATTTTACGGAATCTCGATTGGGGTATACTTCAAACATACCGACATCTCCAATCTCTCGTTCTGACTGTGAATCAAAAATACGATTGTAAGGAATGTACTTAGCTTTGTTGTTATAGAGGTATTGGCTTACACCTTGTCCTGCGGTAATGACATTCATTGGGGCCCAAGTAAATTTATAATGCCAGGGATTGTTGTCATTTTCGGGATGAATTAGTGCGCCTGTATAAGAGTAGAGTGCTGTAATTTTAGCTCCTTTTGCTTTGAGATTATCGACCATTTTCATAGTTGCTAAATGGTCGATGCCTGGATCCAAGCCAATTTCGCCCATAAATAACAAATTGGCTTTTTCAAATTCAGGAGCAAGTGCCATACAAGTTGCATCAACATAAGAAGCTGTAACAAGGTGTTTGCCCAATTTTAGACAGTTTTTGGCAACAATAGAATGGAAACTGTAAGGTAGTAAGGAGGCTACAATGTCCGCAGCTCCAATGTACTTTTGACGAAGTGTTTCATCATTAACATCAAAGTAAACTGCTTCTCCATTAGGATGGTGTTCTACTTTTTTTTGTGCTAAAGCGAGGTTTATGTCGCCAACAGTAATTTGCCAATCGAACTTTTTAGATTGATCTAAAAGATAAGAGATTAAGCGAGCAGCAGATTTGCCCGCTCCAATTATTAGTATTTTCTTCAATTTTGTAGGAATCTATTTGTTTTGATTCGGTTTTTGCTGCAAGATACGGTTTTAGTTTTTGTGGTTTGTGTCGTTTAAGTAGTTTTTGTGGTTATATGTCGTTAGAATCAACTGCAAAAAACGAAAAAGAGGTTTTGTCCTTGTAAAATAGACCCGATAGCAGCGTTATAGTGGTTGTAGTGTGGGCTTGTAGATGGGCATGCCACTATAGTAGCGTATAGCGGGAGCATGCTTTACGACGAAGCAACGAACTGTTCTCTCCAATAAAAAAAATATTTTAATTACAATCAACTGCTTGGTCAGAATTGTATACAAAACGCAAGTTCTTGGTAATATCTCCACAAATCAATTTGTCTAAAGAAGTAGGAGAGAGGTCAACCTCAATGGTTTTTTGGAATCTGGCAGCAAATAGTCCTTTGGCAACTATTTCTTCATCTTTATTTCCATCAATATCAGTACCAATATTGGTATAAATAGGTTTGGCTTGTCCACTGCTTCCAACACCTGTACTGTTTGAGGTAGCAACATCAAAATACTTCGTTAACTCATCATTGCCTGCATAATAAGTATAGGTCAATGACTGAAAAAGTCTTTTGAAATTCTCAGATCCTTCTTCGCCAATTGTACCAGCGATATAGGTTAACATTGCATCTGGATCAAAATCAAATTCTAAAACTTCATCAAGACTATTTTCATCTTTAAAGTTGGAAAACAAAGGATAAACAACTGTTTTTATTTCAAAATCATTTGGGTCATTGTTGGCTTCTTCTCTATAAGTAAAATTAATGTCTAAACCATAAATTCCTGCATTTCCTGCTTTTTTCCATTTAACAGGACGATTGTATGATAATAAGTTAATATCTGTGCCTTCTTGTGGATCTAATAAAACAAAATCAGAGACAAGGTTAGTTTCTGTTTTTATTTCTTGGTCTTGATCTGTTGTGACAACGATTTCGTAAGTATAGTTCTCATTCAATTCTTCATCTGTATGATAGAGAATGTAAGGCTCATTGGCAAAAATACCCTCTTCTTTGTCAGGGTGCAAATCCGTGGTCGTAGCATCTACTTTGGTTAATTCTATATTTTCGACCAAATTTTCATTAGAATAACTATTTAATTCAACTGTTGCATTCTCAAAATTGATAGAGTCGGCTTCGGCAGCCATCTCAAAAGCATCACCTTCCCCCAAAAATGCCTTGCCTACTCGCACATACTGTCGTTCTTGTGATTGGTCCAAAATACTATAAATCACTGCAATTTCTTCCCAGTCACTATTCAATTCAAAGTCTGTATCACATGAACCAATGATGAAAATAAAGCATATTGCTAGTAAAATTCTTAAATTTTGCATAGATTGTTAAGGTAAAAAATTAACACTAAAAATAAATTCTTTTATAAAGGTATTAAATTTGAGCCGCCTTTGATAGTATTTCAAGGATTTGATACTATTCCTGACATAAATTTTACGCTTTTATAATCTCAATGAGTGATAAAAGACAAAATATATGTCTATTACTTACTTTAGAACGCTTGAAGAATAAATTACCTATTCTTTTTAAGAATTCTTAACATTAAAAAAAGATATGTCAAAATATAAAGATGCAAAACGTGTCACTACCCATATTTTAAAAGCCATGAAAGATGGTGGTGAAAAAATCTCTATGCTTACGGCTTATGATTATTCGATGGCTCGCATTGTAGATGATGCAGGAATCGACATTATTTTGGTCGGTGATTCGGCTTCTAATGTCATGGCAGGCCATGAAACAACCTTGCCTATTACCTTAGACCAAATGATTTACCATGCAACGTCGGTTGTCAAAGCCGTCAAACGCTCTTTTGTTGTGGTAGATTTGCCATTTGGAACTTACCAAAGTGATCCCAAAGGTGCTTTAAAAGCTGCCATTCGGATTATGAAAGAATCGGGTGCACATGGCGTCAAATTAGAAGGTGGTGCCGAGATTAAAGAGTCCATTCGTCGTATTCTCACGGCAGGAGTTCCTGTGATGGGACATTTGGGATTAACCCCACAATCCATTTACAAATTCGGAACGTATACGGTTCGTGCCAAAGAGGAAGAAGAAGCGGCAAAATTGGTGGAAGATGCCAAATTGTTAGAAAAAGTCGGCTGCTTTGGGATTGTTTTAGAAAAAATTCCCGCCAAATTAGGAAAGATTGTTGCAGAAAGCGTCGAAATTCCTGTCATCGGTATTGGTGCAGGAAAACATGTTGATGGACAAGTTTTGGTAATTCACGATTTATTGGGCATCACCAAAGAATTTCAGCCCCGCTTTTTGCGTCGATACTTAGACCTTTATGCCGACATAAAAGGAGCTGTTGAACACTACATTAAAGATGTAAAAGACAAAGACTTTCCTAACGAGAAAGAACAGTATTAAGGGTTTTTGTGGTTTATGTTGTTTTTGTGGTTTTTGTAGTTGGTTTGTACAACTACTTAAACGACTAAAACAACATAAACTATTTAAACTAATAAGGAGCGAAAGGTTTGGAGCTTCGTCGTCATGGAAAGTCCCGCTATCCATTCCAATGCCAAGCCCTACTTTATTATCCCTTCTTTTTGGCATTCCATTACTATCGGGGCTATTTTTCATGGTCTTAAC